>Ga0209986_10000511_pt1 | contig 37253 bp, 34 predicted proteins | sample BlataG_FD_183168 | JGI IMG/M metagenome (GOLD analysis project Ga0209986, IMG submission 183168) | Deep subsurface microbial communities from Black Sea to uncover new lineages of life (NeLLi) - Black_00105 metaG (SPAdes) (version 2) | ecosystem: Environmental > Aquatic > Marine > Oceanic >... | reverse complement strand
TAGGAGAGCCGTTCCTGAGCAAGTGGTCAGAGCTGCGGGAGTTCACCACAGCCCTAGGCAAAGTGCTTGAGCTCTGCTCACCAGTCTGCGGCGGTCAAGACATTATCCTTACCACCAACTTCTCCTGGGATGAGGTTAGTGGGGCTAGTGCTTATGAGCTTCAGATAGTAGCTGCCAGTGCTGATGGCACTTCTGACTTCACTGGCGCCTCAACCTCGACGACAGATGTTAATGCTCTGGCAAGCATACCTGGTCTTGACTACTCCACCACCTACTACTGGAGGGTGAGAGCAGTTTCGGATGGTGTGCCTGGAGCATGGAGCGTATGCCTCTTCACCACCGAGGCGCCTCCGCCAGAACCAGTTGAACCGGTTGAACCAGTGGTGATACCACCTGTGGAAGAGATAACCCCAATGTGGATATGGGTGATTATCGGCATTGGTGCTGCCCTGATGATTGCGGTGATTATCCTGATAGTTTCGACGAGGCGAGTGCCCTGATTAAGCTAGAGGGATAAAACACCTCGACCGGATACCACGGAGCCCCCCTTCCCTTGTAAGGGAAGGGGGGCTCCCCTTTTAACCTAACCACCCTTTCCCTTATCAAGTTAATAAATAAGTATAAGAGGAGCGTCAGCTCCTCTTATATTACCCCACATTTATCATCGGAAGTTTGAAGACAATTATGACCAGAGCTCAAAAAACCAGTGAAAAAAATTTGATAGAAAATCAAATAGTTTGCTTATCCCTAATTTCTCCTCTAATTTCTCCTCTATTCGTATTATTTTTTCACCCTCTACATCCTCTTGCCATAACCGGACTGATATTTTATATGTTCCACTTTCAACCTGACAGTCGTCTTTATCTTTCTGAGCCCAGACAAAGACACCGAGAAGAGCCTCAGAATGAGGCTCTAATATCATCTTACCATAAATCACAAAATCTTCTTCCCAGATAATATTTTCATCAGCATCATAAATCTTCACGTTGTGAGCCATGACATGGGTAACCGTTTCCGGCGATTGATTTACCAGAACCAGGTCAATCTCTACCTGCTCACCGGGATAATACAGGTCTTTCTCCGACTCCAAACGGATGTAACTGGTGATATAATTATCCTCACAGGCATTAATACTCTTGCCTGCCCCAGTCAATACAAAGGCTAAAAGCAAACTCACTAACAAGAATAAACAAAAGCGTAACCAGTTGCTTTTCAGGCTAGATTTTCCGCCCCGGTCTAAGGTCATAAAAATCCTCCCGTGCCACGCCCCATCTGGGGGAGGCGGGGCTGGATTACGAACCCCACCTCCCCATCGCTGACACTCAAAACAACCTCGGTCAGCTTTTACTCATTGGTTACAATCCAGCACCAGCCCACCTTGCCCCTGTCCTTGTACTGTGGATTCTCTGCTGCTACGGAGTCATGAGCAAGCGCCCACAAGAAGGCTTCATAGCTGCAAACAGACCCGTCGCCGTTGGCATCAGCATTCACCGTGGTGCCTTCAGTTGTCAGCCACTCCAAGGCATTCATAAAGTAGTAATCAAATTCCCCATGCCAAGCTATCAGCATACTGCTAGAATGGGAATCCCAGCAATCTTCGTTTTCCCACACGCAGCCAGGGGGGATGTTGACATCATCTGCACGCCAACCACTTTCATCACCCCTACAGGCGGTGTAGATTGCCGTCTTCCTGCCGTCCCTGCCGCGGGTCAAATCGTCAATAAAGCCGCCGCTAAAACACTGCTGCATGAAAATAGTTCTGTACTTGTAAGGGATAGCATTCATTAACTCAGCAAACTCTACATCGGTCATCCACCCATCCATCAGACAAAGGAATGAGTCGCCCCTGGTTCGGCTATCCCTGCCGGGACCGGTAGCACCATGGTCAAATGTCCAGACAAAGAGCGAATCGTTGCTGGTCATTACACCTGCCAGAACCCCAAAAATACCCTGTACGTTACCCATGGTAGCGGCATAGTCAACAATTGACGCGTCGTATTTGTCGCACACCGAGGTTGGATGAGAACTAGACCAATCTGTGCCATCGCCCCACAGAACAACAACATTATTGGGGTCAAACCCGGCCTTATTAACTAATATGTCATACATGCGGACGGTGTCGTTCCAGAACTCGTCAAAGCCCGGCTGATATTCACCTTCACCCCTGGTTCCATCTTCTAAGCCGCCGCTCCAGGCACCTGTGCCATCAATGTATGCTTCATAGGCAGTGTAAGGGGTATCACCACAGATTAAAACAGCATACTTCTCGCCCTTCGGGGGAATAGGTGTAATGGTCAAGCTGGTTCCATCGGTGGTGAACTTGACCCACATCCCGGCTCCAAATCCCCCAGGAATATGATTACCGGCAGTAATAGTAATTATTGCCTTCATCGTCCGGGGAGGGGTTTTGGTGACGATTGCTGCCGGTGACCAAGTAGAGTCATTAGCCGCCGGTATGCCAGGAGCTGTTTGTGTGCTGTGGGTGGTGTCGGCCATCTCGGTGCGGCGAACCAGAGAAACAACGTTGGCACGCCACCAATCACCGGAGATGCAGCAATCAGTAACATGGACGTCAATCATGGTAGCCTTTTTTGCCTTCACCTCAAAGGTAAAAATGTCATCAAGCTTATAAAATGTCAAAGACCCGATCACAGGGATGGTATAGGGGTCGGCTACATATTCCTCAGTCAGACCATATTCCGCAGCCGCCTCCGGTGAATAATTCAACTCATCCTCCGGAGCCGCTGAACCGGCCATTGGCACGGAAAACAAAAGCGCCACTACCATCAATGAAACTAATATAAGTTTTATCTTTCTCATTTATCTCTCCTTGAATTAAGAATCATTTTCCTAGGTCTCAGATAGCGTTTGGCTCACATCACCTCCCCTCTTTTATATTGCCGGGCAGGAGACATAGTAGTTAGAACTTATAGCACGGGACAAGACGTTTGTCAACAGTTTACGGCCCATCTTTTTCATATTCTTCCCCCTCATGAGGGGTGAGGTAGACTAAATAGCCCCCTATTGACTTCACCCCAGAGTGAGACTACAATAGAAGTCCCCAATTCGCCAAATGGCAAAGATAAAATTTGCTCTGGGTCTGTTCTTGCTGGTGGGGCTGCTCAGCTCAGCCTTCCCCGTTTCCGCCGAGCCAGATATAGCGGAATGGTCTGAGGTCAATACCCCCATCAATGGCAAGCTGGGGGACTGGGTGCTGGCTCTGGGCTCAGACATCCAGCACCTGAGCATGGCTTTTGACGGCACCCTGTATGCCTATAAGCTTGAGGGCACAACACATCACCTGATGAAGTCCACAGATGAGGGACGCACCTGGTCTGAGACCGAGTATGACGGCGGAGCTATAGCTGATATTGCCTGCTCCTGGATTGATGCCGACACAATCTACCTAACCGATGGCAGCCATGTTTATAAGTCTGATGATGCTGGCGAAGGCTTTGATAAAGTAGGCGATGGCACTTTGCCCGCTCTTGATGCCAATGAATCGATTGCCTGCCTTGATGTCGGCTATGATGACAATGATGACCCCTTTGTATTCATAGGCACTGCTGATATAGATGGCGGTGATTTTGGCAGTGTCTACTACCTAGCGGAGGCAGATTTTGGGGCTAAGTGGACTGACTTTCAGGCAGGCAACTATGATGTCCACTCTATAGCCGGCTCACCTTACTTTGATAAAGATTTCCTGCTCATAGCTTTAGTTACTGACGAAACTCATACCTACATTATCAACAATTATGGCGTCCTTGCTGACTGGTCTCACCGCATTGAGCTACTTGAGGATAACACCAGCAGCTTTGTGGTTACTGCTGCCTCCAGGATTGGCTTCCTCGACGACTTTGATGAAATTTATGAGCTTTTTGTCGGCGTTGCCGTTGCCGGCAATGGTGACGTCTACCGGGTGAGCGAAGGGGATGCTCGTGACCTTGGTGTGGATGCAGATATAATCAGCCTTGACCTGGTTGGTGAGGTTGGCGATACCCGGTTACTGGCTGGTGGAACGTCGGGCAAGATATGGTATAGCACCGACGATGGAGAGAGTTGGGATTCAAGCAAAAAAGCCCCGTCTGGCGATGGTCTGACCTATGTGGTCGTGGCTCCCGATTTTGCCGATAGCGGTATAGCATATGCCGCCACCAGTGGCACTGAGAGTGCCTTTTCAATAAGCAGGGATGGCGGCGTTACCTGGAACCAGACCAGCCTGATTGATACCAAAATCAGCGATATTGTTGACCTGGCTCCGTCCCCCGGCTATAGCCAGGATAACACCCTGTTTATGCTCACCGAGCATACTGGCGGTGAGCACAGCCTGTGGCGCAGCCTCAATGGTGGAACAAGCTGGGAAAGGGTCTATACCAGCGCCCTGGCTTATGTAAAAAGTATCGACCGGCTGGAGCTTCCTCCGCAATATGATGGTGATAATCAGGTAGTGTTCATTGCTGGCAGCAGCAACGGCGAGCCGGCAATATGGAAGTCAACGGATAACGGTCAAAGTTTTGTATGCCGAAACGCCCCACTCCCCATAGACGCCTGGGCGGTGGTTGATGATACCACCCTGTTTATCGGCAGCTATGATGGCGGTAATGGGCTGGTCTATCGCACCACCAATAGCGGTTTAACCTACTCTGAGGGGGTAATAGCCGGCAGCCAGTCATTAAACTCCATAGCCCTGTCGCCCGACCATGATGAGGATGAGACCATTCTAGTAGGTAACAAGGATGGCTGGGTCTACTGGTCTGAAGATAATGGGGAATCTTTTGAGCCGTTGCCGCCGGATGCCACCTCAAAACCCCTGAGCGGCAAGCTAACCGTCGCCTTTGACCCAAAATACAGTAGCAATAACACCGTCTATGCTGCCAGCAACACCGCAGATAAAGGCATTTACCGCTTTATCATTGGCAAGAGCGATGCCTGGGAAAGCATAGATAGTCCCGCCGATGGCATGATGGGTCAAATGATAGTGTCAACGGAGGGAACGTTATATGCCGCCAACTTCAAGGCTGACGGTGGCATGGAGCGATGCCTTAACCCGACATATCAACTGGGACCGACATTTGAAACAGTAACCAAAGGGCTGGATGATGGGGCTACCTTAATTGGACTATGGCTGTATGACCACCAGCTGTGGTCAATTGATACCACTCATACCAAGGTGATGACCTATACCGATAGCCTGACCCAGCCTGTCGCCCTCACCTCACCCCCCAACGAGGCGCCGGGCGTAGGCACAATTATCGACTACACGGTTAGAAAAATAAGCCTTGACTGGGAGACATTGAAGGGTGCCACCGAGTATAAATGGCAACTTAACTATGACACCGACTTCTCAAGCGTTCCCAGTGACTTTGAGGGTGAAACTAAAACTAGCTCAGCCCGCTTGCCAATTCTGGAGCCAGCCACCACATACCACTGGCGGGTGAGAGCGAGCAAGCCGGTATTAAGCCCCTGGTCAGCTAAGTGGTCATTTACTACCGGCCTTGCCACCGAGGCTCCTGCCCCCAAGCTGGAGAGTCCCAAAGCTGGTGCCAGCGGGGTGCCGGTAAACCCGATATTTCAGTGGAGCGCTATAGCCGGGGCAGATAGCTATGAGCTGGTGGTGTCTACTGAGGCTGCTCTGGAGAATCCCACCATCCTAAAGACCGGTGCCTATGCCTTGCCCACCACCGCCTGGCAATGTAACATAGCTCTCAACTACAATACCGCCTACTACTGGAAGGTAAGGGCTATCAGCTCCGATACTTGCAGTGCCTGGAGCGCTGTTAGTGCCTTCACTACCGAGCCACCCCCCCAGTCAACCACTCCACCAGAGCCATCCCCACCACCCCAGACAGCCACCGACTGGACAGAGTGGCTAATGCCGATGGGCGGCGTCCTGCTCCTGACTTTCCTCGTGACGATGATAGCAATGCTAATCATCATGATAATACTGGTAATAAAGGTAACGAGGTTCTAGGGTTAGGGATTTAGTGCGGATAGTCTAGTAAGAAGACCTGTGTGGTGGCAGGCAGGCTTGACTTGGTGAGGGAGAGCTTAGGTAGAGGATTGACCTCTTTTGCCCCTATCTCCTTGAGGAATCTTTCCACCGGCTCCAGCTCCCAGCTTAGCGCCGGGGTTTTATAATGCATGGGAATCACCGCTTTGGGCTCAAGCTGCCGCACAATCTCGGCGGCTACAGGGGCATTTATAGTGGACACCCCACCTACCGGAAGCAGCAACACATCCACATTGTCTATCTCCTCAACCTGCTCACCAGAGAGCACATGCCCCAGGTCACCAAGGTGACATACCGATATTTCATCGAGCTCCATAAGATAGACGGTGTTTTTACCCCTCTTTCTGCCCCCCTCCCCATCATGAAAGGCGGCTATCCCTAAAATCAGGACGCCGCTGATTTCATACTCACCTGGTCCCTTAACCACCCTTGGTTGACCACCAATGCCCTGAACATAGGAATGACCCGGGTGCTGATGGGATACAGTTACAATACGGGCAGTAGTCTTGCCCAATGAGTAACCCAAGTCCGGTGAATAAGGGTCAGTAATAACGGTGGCATGGCTACCCCTAATCCTAAAGCAAGAATGACCTAACCAGCTAATATCCATTGGTCTAAATATAGCATAGGTGAGGTTGCCAATCAAATCTGGCTTGTTACGAAATGCTCTTACTGATGGCTTACTTATCGGAGGGAATAAATTTAAATTAAGAGAACCGAACCACTGACTAATTCTTGGGTGATTTCTATTCTTTCGTCTGCTTCATCTAGCAAATCATCGTGGGGATTTGTGCCATGGGCTAGATATACTAATATCCCTTCGGTTTTCACGGCACGTACGGCGGGAACAAAATCACTATCACCGGCGATTAGAAAAATCTCGTCCACCGTCCCTTTAGCAGCGTGAAGCATTAAATCTACACCCAAGAGCAAGTCAACCTGCTTTTGCTCATAAATGGGTTTACCTTCCGAATCATAACCCCTAAAAGCAAGCCGACCTCGTCTCACTTCAAACCTTGGGGTTCGTTGCAGAGCTCGGAAAAAGCCCTGTGCTTTACTAAAACGCCCCTTTTGTTCATCGGTTGGGGAACTATCTTGATAGGGTAGGCAATGGTAATAATAAATCCGAATTATTTCTTTTTCACCGCCTGCTTTATCAACTATATTCTGAATTAGTTTCCGATAATCTATGCGTTTCCCTTGTCTCTTATCTTCCAAGACATGGTCTAGATATGAACCATCTACAAAAACGGCAACCCTTCGCATTGTTTACTCCCATATATTATACATCCTCCGCATCTGCAAGCTGAATAACTCACAAACGCGGAGGATTGATACACTTATTTAATCAATAACACATGTTTCACACTTTGTCAAGTCCCCCAACACAATTCCTCGGCGTATCAGGGAAAGCTAAAGCTACAGCTTAAATCTCCGTCTTGATTGTTTATTAACCTCACCCCCTTAGACATTTACTAGGTAACCCTATCCCCTTTATCCCCTTCCCCTTATCAAGGGGAAGGGAAAGGCAGTTTATTGAGAGGGGCTTCGCCCCTCTCAGACTCCCTGTAATATATTTGGGGGGGGTCGCCTCTCTTTGACTCTCCTTTTTTACTCCTCTCCATAATAGGGGGATGTATTCTTAAGCATGAGGGGGAGGAATAAAAAGGAGGGGATGGGGGCAATGCTGCAGAGAAACGAAACATGATAATCTGTGTCCCAATCTATCTGAACTAGCTCGTATCTCTTGACAAGTGATGCCTAAAGGTGGTAAGTTAAATATGATTAGCAGTCTAACCCTGAGACTGCTAACTCAAGGCATGGAGGTAAAGGTGTTATCCTCTAGAAGTGAGACAATACTGAAGTCCATAGTAGGACAATATATTGTCAGGGCGATGCCAGTGCCGTCGCAGAACATCATCAACGACTATGAGCTGGCAGTAAGTCCAGCCACTATCCGCAGTGAGATGGCACACCTGGAGCAAGAGGGCTATATTACCCGCCCCCACCCCTCAGCCGGGAGCATACCCTCAGACAAGGGCTACCGCTACTATGTGGAGACTCTGAGTGATATTGAGCTCCCTTTAGCCGAGCAGCTTTTGATTAGCCACCTGTTCCACCAGGTGGAGGGGGAGCTAGAGGAGTGGCTGAGCCTGGCGGCAACACTCACCGCTCAGTTGGTCCAAAATGTGGCCATAGTGACTATGCCCAAGCCAGCAAATTGCCAATTTAGGCATCTGGAATTGGTGGCGTTAAGAGACTCGCTGGCACTGGTTGTCCTTGTCCTTCACGGAGCCAGGCTAAAGCAACAGCTAATAACCTTTGACCAGGTTATATCTCAATCGGAGTTAACAACAATAGCCAATAAACTAAACGCTGCTTATTCTGGCTTGACCAGGGCGCGGATTTCGGCCGAGAAGATAGAGCTTTCCCCCACCGAACAGCAACTAACCAATTGCCTGCTCAAGATAATGCAAACTGAAGATGAGCAGGAATATGAGAAGTCTTGCCTCGATGGACTACACTTTACCCTTAACCAGCCAGAATTTCGCCATGGTCACGGGGTGCTAGCCCTAATGGAATTAATCGATTGCAGGAACCTGCTGAGAACCGTCGCCCCTGAGGAGCTGGGCAGCCAAGGGGTGCAAGTAATCATAGGTAAGGAGAATAAGACAGAGGCTATCCAGGATTGCAGCGTGGTAATCAGCCAATATGGTCTGCCTGAAGAAGCTGTTGGCATTATGAGTGTGGTCGGTCCCACACGCATGCCCTATGCCCGAACCATCTCCGCCGTAGGCTATCTATCCTCAGTGCTGAGCCAACTGGTAGCTGAGCTATATGAGGAAAAGCCCACAACAGGGTAATCTATACCATGTTGATTGATAAGGAGTAAATAATAATGACACAACAAGAGCCAGAAGAAGGTCAAACCAAGGAGGTAGAGCCAGAGGCCACCGAGGTAGAGGATATAGAGACATTGAAGAAAATCCTGGCTGAGGAAAAGGAAAGGGCAGAGGGCTATCTGGCTAACTGGCAGAGAGCCCAGGCAGACTTCATTAATTACAAGCGTCGCAGTGAGCAAGAAAAGGAGGAAATCGGCAAGTTCGCCAACGCTATACTTATGCTTAACCTTCTGCCCATTTTTGACGACCTGGAGCGAGCCTTCACTTCTATCCCACCCCAGCTAGCCAAGCTTAGCTGGGTAGATGGCATAAAGCTCATTGAGCGCAAGCTCTGGGCAAGCCTGGAGGCACAAGGGCTCTCCCAGATTAAGGCACTGGGTGAACCATTTGACCCCAAGCTCCATGAAGCGGCGATGCATGCTAAAGGTAAGGATGGAATAGTTATCGAGGAGCTACAGAAGGGTTACAAGTTACACGATAGGGTTATTCGCCCTACAATGGTGGTAGTGGGCAATGGAGAAGAGGAGGAAAAGAAGGAGGATTAAACTATGGGAAAGGTTATAGGTATCGATTTAGGCACAACCTTTTCTGGTGTGGCGGTGATGGAGGCAGGAGAGCCAGTAATTATTCCCAATGCTGAGGGCGGTCGCATCACCCCCTCGGTAGTAGCTATGAGTAAGAACGGCGAGCGCCTGGTAGGGCAGGTGGCTAAGCGTCAGGCTATTACCAACTCAGATAACACCATCTTCAGCATCAAGCGCCTGATGGGACGTAAGTTCGACGAGCCCACCGTGGAGTATGACAGGAAGCTACTGCCGTTCAAGATAACCAAGGCAGCTAATGGTGATGCCTGGGTGGCGATGGGGGACAAGAAGTATAGCCCACCAGAAATCTCGGCTATGATTCTGCAAAAACTCAAAATAGATGCTGGGGCATACCTCGGCGAGAATGTTACTGAGGCGGTAATCACCGTGCCCGCCTATTTCAATGATAGTCAGCGGCAAGCGACCAAGGATGCGGGCAAGATAGCCGGGCTTGAGGTGCTGCGCATAGTTAACGAACCAACGGCTGCCGCCCTAGCCTATGGATTGGATAAGAAAAAGGATGAAACTATCGCCGTTTATGACCTCGGTGGTGGCACCTTTGATATATCCATCCTAGAGCTGGGTGAAGGCACCTTCCAGGTCAAAGCAACCAATGGCGATACCCACCTGGGAGGCGATGATTTTGACCAGAGAATTATGGACTGGCTATGCGATGAGTTCAAGCGAGACCAGGGGATAGACCTGCGGCAGGATAAAATGGCGCTACAGCGACTAAAGGAAGCCGCCGAAAAGGCTAAATGCGAGCTGTCCACCGTCCAGCAGACCGAGGTAAACCTCCCCTTTATTACCGCCGATGCCAGCGGTCCCAAACACCTTAACATCACCCTTACTCGGGCTAAGCTGGAGCAACTGATAATGGACCTGGTGGAAAAAAGCATCGGTCCTTGCCGCCAGGCACTAGCCGATGCTGAAAAGACCCCCGCCCAGATAGACGAGGTGGTTCTAGTCGGTGGGCAGACCAGAACACCACTGGTCATTGAGAAGGTGAAGCAATTTTTTGGTAGGGAACCCCATAAAGGGGTTAACCCCGATGAGGTAGTAGCTACAGGCGCTGCTATTCAGGCAGGGGTGCTCAAGGGGGAGGTCAAGGATGTTCTCCTGCTTGATGTTACCCCGCTCACCCTGGGTATTGAGACCCTGGGTGGGGTGGCTACTCCCCTCATCCCTCGTAATACCACCATCCCCACCTCCAAGAGCCAGATTTTCAGCACTGCGGCTGATAATCAGCCCAGCGTGGAGATTCATGTCCTCCAGGGAGAGAGACCTATGGCTACTGATAACAGAGCCCTGGGACGGTTTATGCTTGATGGCATCCTGCCGTCACCAAGGGGTTTGCCCCAGATTGAGGTCAGCTTTGATATTGATGCCAATGGCATCCTCAATGTTAAGGCTCACGATAAGGGCACTGGTCGGGAGCAGAAAATAACCATCACTGCTTCCAGCGGACTCTCCAAGGAAGAAGTGGACAAGATGCAGCATGAAGCCGAGATGCATGCCGCCGAGGATGCCAAGCAACGCGAGGAAGTGGAAACCCGTAATGCCGCTGACACCCTGGCTTATACTGCGGAAAAAACCCTGCGGGAGCAGAAGGACAAGATACCCTCAGACTTGAACCAGGAGGTAGAAAGCAAGGTTCAAGCGGTACGCTCGGCACTACAGGGCACAGATATAGATGCCGTCCGCCAGGCGACACAGGAATTAAACGAGGTGATGCAGAAGATTGGCGCTGCCATCTATAAGCAGCAACCACCCCCAGGTGAGCAGCCTCCACCGGGTGAACAGCCACCACCAGGCGAAGAAGGAGGGGAAGGCACCGTGGAGGGCGAGTTTAAGGAGGTTTAAGTTAGGAGTTAAAGAGGGGCGAAGCTCACCTGAGGCGACTCTGTCGACCCCTCTTCCAAAACCTTTTTTCCCTCTCCCTTGAAGGAGAGGGGGACACAGGTCGAAGACTCTTCGAGGGGAGAGGTAGAAAACAAATGTCATCAATGCCAATTTATGAGGAAAGGCTGAATGCAAGCTCCCCGCTCATAGCTGGTGTTTCGTTATGGGCATTAGCTGTTGGTCTAGTCCCGGGTATTATTCTTGGAGGGCTATGGTGGCTCTTTGCCATCTACATCGCATTGACCATTGGCATCATAGTCAGCTTCTTTCAGATGAAGGCGGAGCTGTTTGAGGATAAGCTAGTAATAAAATTCGGGCTTTTTTACCGTAAGGTTATTGAAGTGGAGAAGATACAAAATTACTCTCCCTACAAAATGCTTCACCCTATGAGGACCTATGGAGGATGGGGCATCAGGAAGGGGAGAGACGGAACCTTTGCTCTAACCCAGGCTTTTGTAAATGAAGCTATAAAGTTGGAAACTCCTGAGAAGACATTCGTCATCTCGTCCCAAACGCCAGAAGCTTTTTGCACTGCTATTAAATCAGTAAAGAGTTAAACAGAGGCACCGCCTCTATTACATAAAGAGGATAGGGTTTTTAAAAAACATGCCAATAAAGCGGGATTACTATGAGGTCCTCGGCATAGACAGAAATGCTACTGATGAGGAAATAAAGAGGGTATTTCGTAAGCTAGCCTTTAAGTATCACCCTGACCACAATCATGATGATAGGGCGGGGGAGAAATTCAAAGAGGTAAACGAAGCCTATGAAGTGCTTTCCGACCGGGATAAGCGTGCTGCTTATGACCGCTTTGGGCACGGCGGTGCCGAGGGGCTTTTCGGGCGAGGCTTTGAGGGCTTCGACTTTGGCGGCTTTGGGGATATCTTTGACGCCTTCTTTGGCGGGGCAGCCACTGCCACCCGCCAAGCACCACAGCGTGGTGCTGACCTCCGCTACAGCATTACCATCACCTTTGAGGAAGCAGCCCTGGGCTGTGAAAAAGAGGTAACCATATCGCGCACCGAGAACTGCTCATTGTGCCAGGGTGTTGGCTGCAAGCCAGGTAGTCAGCCCACCCGATGTCCCAACTGTAATGGCACTGGGCAGGTGCGACGGGTCCACCAGAGCCTCTTCGGTCGTTTCGCCCACACCGCCACCTGCGAGCAGTGTCACGGTGAAGGCAAAATTATTACCGAGCCCTGCCCCCGGTGCCGCAGCACAGGTAAAGAGAAGCACAAGCGCGATATTTTGGTTAAAATCCCGGCTGGGGTTGATAATGGCTCTCAAATACGCCTCAGTGGTGAGGGTGAGGCGGGGACAAGGGGTGGCTCCCCAGGCAATCTTTATATCACCCTGTCAGTCAAGGAGCATGAATTCTTCACCCGATATAATGACGACATCCTCTACGAGCTGTCAATCAACTTTGCTCAAGCTGCTCTGGGCACTGAGGTAGAGGTGCGTACCCTTGGCGGCAAAACCAAGCTCAAGGTCCCGGCTGGCAGTCAAACGGGGCAAGTCTTCAGGCTTAAAGGTCGGGGCATTGCCCATTTGCCTAGAGGTGGGCACGGCGACCAGCTAGTTATGCTATTTGTAGTTACCCCTGATACACTAACTGAAAAACAGCGCCAACTGCTCCGGGAGCTGGGCGAGAGCCTAAGTCCAGCCAATATGCCAAATCCAAAAAAATGGAGGGGATTTTCTCACCGGGGTCTGTAAAAATCCTGATTCTTGGGTAATCGGACAGACTCAGCGCTTAAACAGGGAGAACAATTGCCACCTTCGACCCACTAGCTCATGCCTGGCTTCAGCCTCCATCAGCTCCAATGCTGCTTGACGAGGGCTAAGCCCCTGGAAAAGAACCTTATAAATCTTCTCGGTAATAGGCATCTCCAGCTCAAACTGCTGGGCTAGATTATGGGCAACAATGGTGGTGGCTACCCCCTCAGCCACACCATTCATTGATTTGATTATCTCCTCCAGCGAGCGCCCCTTGGTTAACTCCACCCCCACATAGTGATTACGACTTAACGGGCTTGAGCAGGTAGCGATTAAATCGCCCAAACCAGTTAACCCAGAAAAGGTGAGTGGATTTGCCCCGAGGGTAACTCCCAGAGCCGTTATCTCGGTCAGACCACGGGTGATTAAAGCCGCCTTAGCATTGTCACCATAGCCCAGGCCGTCAGCTATGCCAGCGCCCAGAGCGATAATATTCTTCAATGCTCCCCCCAGCTCCACCCCTATGACATCGGTATTGGTATATAGACAAAGGTTGGGGGTATTTAACAGCTTCTGAGCCCTTCTGGCTACAGCCTCGTCCCAGGCAGCCACCACTGCCACCGCAGGTAGGTCGCGGAGAATCTCCTGTGACAAATTAGGCCCGGAAAGAACACAAATATTAGGCCAAAAACCAGGGCTTATCTCATCGGCGATTACCTGGGACATCCGCTTGTTACTATCAATCTCCAGACCTTTGGCGGCACTCACTATCAACATTGAACCATCAAGGTGGTCAGGAACTGATTTTATGTTCTGCCTCACCCTCTGGGAGGGCACAGCCAGGATTACTGCCTTGGCATCGGCTAAGGCTTCACTTAATGAGCTGGTAATTGATAGCTGAGGAGGCAAGGTAATACCAGAAAGCACGTCGGAATGATATCTGGCATTTCTCAGTTCAGCGGACTCTTGTTCTGTCCGTGCCCACAGCCTGACCTCCATCCCCTTACGTGCTAATACCACTCCCAGGGTTACCCCCCAGGTAGTGGTACCAATAATGGCAACCCTGGGCATACCTTACCCCGCTCCCTCTGTGTGGTCGGAGGAAGGCGAATCCCTCTCCCCAGCCTTCTCACCGAGCTTGCGCTCTTTGCCCGATATCAATCGACGGATGTTATCCCGGTGCATAACAAAGATTATTATTACACCCACCAGAGCATAAAACAGGTACTCTATAGGGAAGCCGTTCAAAATGGTAAGCGGGACCAATATGGCATAAGTGCCTACTGCCCCAGCAATGGAGCCTAGAGAGACAAACCTGGTTAAGCCGGCACCTATAATTAGGATCTCACCGCCAAATAACGCTGCTACTGGGCACAAAGCTACTAGCCCGCCGAAGAAGGGGGCGACGCCTCTACCCCCCCGAAATTTAAGAAATACCGGCCAGATATGTCCAGCTACCGCTGCCAGAGCCGCCAGAACCTGGGCAACCAGCGAGCCTAAACCAAAGTCACCCACCACCAGGTAGCCTTGACCGACTATCAACCCGGCAAATACCACCGCCAGTACTCCCTTTGACATATCCAAGACAGCCACCAAAGCGGCTGACTTGCGACCAGCGGTTCGGAGCACATTAGTTGCCCCTGTCCTGCCACTCCCATATTGTCTAACATCCACCTTAGCCCGCCACCTGCCTACCAACAAACCAAAGGGAATAGAGCCCAAAAGGTAACCAAGTATCACTACACCGACAAACTTGGCAATATCCAGCAGCTCGACTGTCACGGCTCACCTCTAGTTTTAAAGACTAAACGAAACGGAGTGCCAGCGAAGCCGAATGACTGGCGTAGCTTGTTCTCCAGGTAGTGTTGGTAGGAAAAATGTATTAACTTAGCGTCATTGACAAAAAAGACGAAGGTTGGTGGGTTAACCTCAGCCTGGGTAGCATACAAAATCTTTAGCTGCTTGCTGCCCTTTCGCGGCAGATTATGAGCAGCTACCGCCTGCTGGACCACACTATTAACTTCAGCGGTAGGTAGTCGTTTGAGCCTCTCCTGATATACCTGACACGCCTGAGGCATCACCTTATCCATCCCCTGCCCAAACTTAGCTGAAATATACACCACCGACGCATAGGACATAAACCTGAGATGGCTCATGATATACCTATTACATTCAGCTACACTCTTGCTCACCGCCAGGTCCCACTTATTGACTACCAATACAACCCCCTTAGCCGCCTGCTGAATATAACCAGCAATATGCTCATCCTGAGAAGTAAGCAGCTCAGTGGCATCAAGGACCAGCAGAACTACATCAGCCTCATCAATAGCCCGCAGGGCACGAATCACGCTATACCGCTCTACTCCCACCCCCCACCGACCCCGCCGCCTGATTCCAGCGGTATCAATAAGTATCACACTTTGCCCACCAAAGTCAAGCAAGGTATTTATAGCATCGTGAGTAGTTCCCGGGACTTCATCAACAATAGCCCGCTCCTCACCCAAGAGGGCATTAAGAAGCGTTGATTTGCCCACGTTAGGTCTACCGACAATAGCCAGCTTCATAATCTCTGCCTCAGCCTCAACCACTGAAGGGGTCGGCAGCAGGGAGATAACCTTATCCAGCAGCTCAGCAGTGCCCCGACCATGATAGGCACTAATGGCAAATGGCTCACCAAGTCCCAACTGATAAAATTCTACCGCCTCGGTCTCAAGCTTGGCATTATCCGCCTTATTAGCCACTAATACTATGGGCTTGCTTGAACTGCGGAGCATCTCAGCAATCTCCAGGTCAGAGGGCACCACTCCATCCCTGGTGTCCACCAAGAAAAAAATAACATCAGCCTCAGCGATAGCCACCTCTACCTGCCCCTTGACTCCTCGAGCAATAGCAGACCGGGGTCTCACTTCTAGGCCGCCGGTATCAACTATGGTAAATTCAACCCCCTGCCAGGAAACACCAGCAAATATACGGTCGCGGGTTGTCCCGGGCAAATCCACGACAATAGCTATTGGCTTGCCCGCCAAGCGATTTAACAGGGTAGATTTACCTACATTCTGTCTGCCGACAATAGCCACAATAGGTTTACTCACAGCCGCCTCCAAAAGCCTGTTACGAGATATATCCTTTGCCTCGGGAAGGCTTCTCCTCTCCCTCCTCTGTAGCCTGAAGAGGCTTCGTCGCTGGTATCTCCTTAGCAAACTTGACGCTGGGGGGCTCAACCTCTGTTCTGGCAACCGTCCTCAGCTCGGCGATGTTATCCCTGAAATCCTGAACAAAGGCGTTGTATTCCATCACCAGCCTATTGTACTGGTCTATAGTTTCCTGCGGAATTTCAACACTCTGCGCCACTTCGTAAAACTGCTCCATAAATTCATTATAATGATTGGTTACCATCCACAGCTCACTTTGATAGGTGCGCAAATAAATACCAAACCTCCTGGTTCTGATATCGCTCTCCACCCTGTCGATGAAACTATTGCACCAGGTATTGAAAATCCGCTGTGCCACCTCGCACTCCCGAGCCCAAGCCCACACTTTAGCATTATCAGTAGTGAATAGGCTACGGATAACAACAAAGATAGACAGTGACGAATCGCCCATAAATCTGCGATTAAAGTATCCGGTTAGTTGCTTGAGCCTCAGCGATGCATGTTCCAGTTCCTTCTCCCCGGCTCTGGTTATCGCCACCACTAAACCGATGATAAGGATAATAACCAGAACCGCGGCTAGGACCCAAATTGGCCACTCGTAGAAATAGCCGACGAGAGCCAGTGCTGTGATTAAAATCGGGCACCAGCCCCAGTTTATTATAGACCTTAAGATATACATAGTAACCCCCTAACGATAGCCAGCCAGCGGAATCTCCAGACCACCCAGTATTCCCGCCAGCAGGGCTTTCTGCATGTGTAACCTATTTTCAGCCTGGTCAAAGACCACTGACTTGGGAGTGTCTAAAATCCCCTCAGCTACCTCCTCACCGTGATGAGCAGGTAAGGGGTGCATCAATATGGCATCTTCTCTGGCTAAGGACAGTAGTTCACCATCCACCTGATAGGCGGCAAATATCTGGCGTCGCGCTTCAGCCTCAGTCTCCTGCCCCATACTGGTCCACACATCAGTATAAACTACATCAGCCCCGCCGACTGCCAGGCGCGGCTCCTCAGTGCAAAATATCTCGCCACCACTACCAATAGCATTGCTTTGAGCCAGACGCAGTATTTCCTCCTGAATGGCATAGCCAGAGGGGGAAGCAATCCTGAAATTCATCCCGGTAAGCGAAGCCGCCAGCATAAGGCTGCGAGCCACATTGTTACCATCGCCAACAAAGGCTAAGGTCAAACCCTGGAGTTCCCCTTTCTTCTCATAAATGGTGAGCAGGTCAGCCAGAGCCTGGCAAGGGTGTTCCCAATCGGAGAGGGCGTTTATCACCGGCACGCGGGAATAAGTAGCCAGAGACTCCAGGGTCTGGTGGGAAAAGGTACGGGCGACGATAGCATCTACATAGCGACTGAGCACTCTAGCAACATCTGAAACTGACTCACGCTCCCCCAGACCGACCTCATCGGGAGACAGATAAACGGTCTCTCCGCCTAACTGTCGCATAGCCACCTCAAAGCTAACCCGTGTCCTCAGCGAGGGCTTCTCAAACATTATCGCCAGCGTTTTCCCACTGAGCATGGAGAGCCAACCCTGGGCTTTCATATCAATGGCATCTGATATGAGCAGGCGAATATCCTCACCGCCGAGGTCAGTTACTGAGAGTAGGTCTTTCCCCTTCATACTTTAAAGTATATCACGAAAAGACAATTATTGAATAGAGGAATGGGTAAACTTGCCCAGAACGCTTGACACAATCAGGCGACCAGCCTAATATGCCTATAGCTTGGCGGGAAATTATGCCTGAGCCATGCAGGATAAAGGAGGCGGAAATGACCACTGAGGAAAAGTTTACCGTATCTGGAGACAAGTTGGTTGAGAAAATCAAGCAGCTGATACATGAAGGGAACATCAGAAGGGTGCGTGTGCTCCATGAAGGGCGAACCGTACTGGAGATTCCACTGTCAGTCGGGGCACCAGCGGCGGCAATAGGCATTATGATAGCCCCGGTTCTAGCTGCCCTGGGCGCTTTTGCTGCCCTGGTAACCGAATGCACCATTGAGGTGGAGAAGATAGAAAAGTCATAGGCGAAAAGCTGCTACAAAAGAGCTGACCAAATGACAGAACTATTGTTATCGGCATTTGATAGACCTATAATACTGGTAAAGGGGGAGGTGCAACATGGTGTTCGTAACGCTTTTATCGCCGAAAGGAAAGGGAATTGAAGCGGTCAACTATCTCAAGGAGCTCAAGGCTCCGGCAGGGATTACCATCAGGGAGGTGTATTTCACCCTGGGTCGCTATGACGGCGTAATCGTCTTTGAGGCTCCAGACGCAAAGGCAGCGATGAGCTTTATTATGGCAACAGGGTTTGCCACCGATTATACCGCCGAGACCCTTACCGCCATTCCAGCCAAGGAACTGTGAAGGGGAGCTATATCCTCCTTATTGATTGCGCTTCCTGAACTACCGACCATCGCCAAATGAAATCAACCATAATGGCGACACTTGACTCCCTGAATATGAAACCACGGCTAGCAAGATTTAATAGCCCACTGTCAGCCTAGCCCTTACTTGGTGAATAAGGAGTGGTATAATAGAGGTGGAAGTAATATTCAACTTTGCCTCTAGGGGGGGATAAAATGGCCAAAATGAACCTCGACGACGAACAAAAGCACTGCAAACAAGTCTATGAGAAGTGGGACTTTGTGAAACGTATTGTGGAACTCTACGCAGAAGGGGTATCTTGGAAAGGGTGCGACCTCATTGAGGTTGACGCCATCAAGGACGGTATCCGCGGCATGTTGGTCACCGGTGTGGGGGATTTTAAGATAAGGAAACAGAGTGGGATGCAAACAGTATCGGTTCAAATGCCAATACAATTCGTAGAGGAAGAACCCGGACACCCTTTTCTTTGGCCAGTGACACGGAATGCTAAACACCTAGATGACCTGGAAAAGCTGTTGGGGCGCAATACGGGTGCGGAAGAGATGTTCCAAATGTTGGCAAAGGATATGTGTTTAGGTTTAGGTGTGCCATATGAACTCCTAGGACCAATCAGTGCCACAGCAGACGCTGATGCTATCATGTGGGGTTTAATTACATTCAAGTATAACATAGGGATGTGGCGTGACTACTTAGGTCACCGCTTGGGACTTAGGTGGAATGAGACTTGGTTACTAAATGGTCTCGCGGCATACGGTCAAGTCTACCAGGTGTTCAAGACACAAGGTATTGAGTTGAAAACTCTGGCCCAACAAGTGCAAAGCACCGCAAAGAGCGTACTGGATAGTTCACTTATCTCCAGACAAACATACGATGAGACCATCAAGTGGTTCGTAGAACGCTGAATGTAGCTTAACACATTACAGGGAGTCCAAGAGGGGGCTTCGCCCCCTCTTTTTTTATTATTTCCCCCTCTCCACTCTTGGAGAGGGGGATAAAGGGGGTGAGGTTGATAAAAATAACAATCCCTAAAGCCAGCTTTTCACCCCCCCACTCTGCTATAATTAAGGTATGAGAAAGCCGCTGCTGGTTCTGTTTGATGGCAATGCCCTGATTCACCGCGCTTTCCATGCCATACCACCGCTCACCGTGAGCAAGACCGGCGAGATGGTTAGCGCCGTTTACGGCTTTGCCCTGATGCTGCTGAAAGTAATAAATGAGCTAAAACCCACCCATTACGCCATCGCCTTTGATATGAAAGGTCCTACCTTCAGGCACCAAATGTTTGACCAGTACAAGGCACAGCGACCCCCAACCCCAGATGAACTGGTCAATCAACTGGGACGGGTAAGGCAGCTAGTTGAAGCCTTCCACATCCCTATCTTTGAACTTGAGGGTTATGAGGCAGATGACGTCTTAGGCACCCTCAGTCACCAGGCGAGCCAGCAGGACATTGATACCATCATCGTTACCGGTGATGCTGACACTATGCAACTGGTTTCACCACGGGTAAGGGTTCTTTACCCCAAACCGAGGCGAGCCTTCAGCGACACCACGCTCTACGATGAAGCTGCGGTAAGCCAGAAGTATGGCGTCAAGCCGGAGCAGATTGCCGACTTCAAGGGACTGGTGGGTGACCCCTCAGATAACATCCCCGGCGTCTCCGGTATAGGTGAAAAGACTGCGGTCAAGCTCCTCCAGCAATTTGGCTCTATAGAGCAAATCTATGACCATATAGATGAGGTGACGCCGCCTAAGCTCCAGGCTCTACTGCGGGAGAATGAAGCCATTGCCCGTCAGAGCAAGGAGCTGGCGACCATTGTTACCCAGACACCGGTTAGCCTAAACCTTGATGACTGCCACATCAGCCAGTATGACCGACATCAGGTAACCGAGCTCTTCCGCGAGCTTGAGTTTGCTAGCCTGCTACCCAAACTACCCCAGATAGAAACAGAAGAGGTAGCCACTCAAGTTGAAACCAAGCCACCTCAGAGAGACTACCATATCATAAACACCACCCCAGCCCTTGATGAGCTGCTAAACCGCTTGTCAGCGGCTAAGTCCTTCGCCTTCGACCTAGAGACCACCAGCCTAGACCCTATGTCAGCCCAGCTAGTGGGTATATCTTTATCGCCGGCTCGGGGTGAAGCCTACTACATCCCGGTGGGGCATGTGGGGTGGGGGGAGGTAGAGCAATTGCCACTAGAACAGGTTATAGCCCGGCTCAAGCCACTCCTGGAAGACAATACCTCAGCCAAGCTGGCTCACAACGGCAAGTATGATATGGAAGTGCTGGCTGAATATGGAATAGCGGTGAAAAACTTGACCTTTGACTCAATGCTTGCTGCCTACCTGCTGAGTGAGAAATCACTGGGGCTAAAAGCCCTCGCCTTCAGCAAGCTAGCTATTGAAATGACACCCATCACCGACCTCATCGGCTCGGGGGCTAAGCAGATTTCTATGTCCCAGGTAGAGGTCGCCCGTGCCGCCGACTACGCCTGCGCTGACGCTGATATGACCGGACAACTAGCCGAATTGCTGGAGGTAGAGCTTCACCAGCAGGGGCTGTGGCAACTCTTCTCCCAGGTTGAGCTGCCACTGGTGCCAGTGCTTGTTCATATGGAAAGGAACGGAGTAGCCCTGGATACCGAGTTGCTGAGGCAGATGTCACACCGCCTGGGCGAGCAGTTACTAAAGCTGGAGGCTGAGATATATAACAGTGTTGGTCACCAGTTCAATATAAACTCACCGCAGCAACTGAGCGCTGTCCTCTTTGACGAGCTCAAACTACCGCCCGCCCGCAAAACCAAAGGTGGCTACTCTACCGGGGCAGCAGTGCTGGAGGAACTGCGCGGTGTTCACCCCATAATAGAATTTATCCTGGGGTACCGCCAGCTAGCCAAGGTAAAGTCAACCTATATTGATGCCCTGCCCAGCCTAATCAACCCCAAGACGGGTCGGGTGCACACCAGCTTTAATCAGACGCGGACGGCTACCGGTCGGCTGTCCTCCAGCGAGCCAAACCTGCAAAATATCCCTGTCCGCGGCGAACTGGGAAAAGAGGTCAGGCAAGCGTTTATCGCCCCACCAGGGTCATATCTTTTAGCTGCCGACTACTCACAGATTGACCTCCGCGCCCTGGCTCACCTATCTCAAGACCAAAGTTTGCTAAGTGCCTTCCACCGAGACGAGGATATTCACACCGCCACCGCGGCTCAAGTCTTTGGCGTAGAACCCTCAGAGGTAACGCCAGATATGCGCCGGGTGGCAAAAACGGTTAATTTTGGCGTCATCTATGGCATGAGCGACTACGGACTGGAGCAGGCAACGGAGCTATCACGGGAAGAGGCTGCCCAGTTCATTGCCGCCTACTTTGAAAAATACCCCGGGGTAAAGCAATACCTTGAATCTACCAAAGAGCAGGCAAGGGAAGAAGGCTATGTTCAAACCCTCCTCGGCAGAAGGCGTTCTATCCCAGAAATCAATTCATCTAACCGACAGGTGAGGGAAGCCGCCGAAAGAATGGCGATAAATATGCCAGTGCAGGGCACATCTGCCGATATCATAAAGGTGGCTATGATTAACCTGGACCGGGAAGTAGATAAACGCCAACTGAAGAGCAAGATGCTGCTTCAAGTGCATGATGAGCTTATCTTTGAGGTGCCCGAGGCTGAACTGGAAGAGATGCGACAAATGGTTCCTGAAATAATGTCCACTGCTTTAGAGCTAAGCGTGCCGCTAAAAGTAGACATCAAGACCGGCACCAACTGGGGGGAGATGGAATAAGCCGAGATGCCTGAGCTGCCTGAAGTAGAGACGATAAAGAATGAGCTGGCTCCCCACATTATCGGTCGTGGCATCAGCGGTGTTAGCCTCATCTTTGAGGGGATAATACGCCAGCCCTCGGTGGAGGAATTTCACTCCCGCCTCATCGGGCAGAAAATAACCGGGGTAGCGCGGCGGGGAAAGTACCTCATCCTTGACCTAACCAGCGGTGAGGCATTAATTATCCACCTGAAGATGACTGGCTCGCTGCTAGTAAAGCCAACCTCAGCAGAAGCTGATAGATTTATCCGCGCCATACTCTATTTAGATAACGAAATCGGGATTTACTTTCGTGACCCGCGCAAGCTGGGGAGGATGTGGCTGGTGGAGGATAAAAATAGCATTGTTGGTAAGCTTGGTCCTGAACCCCTGGAGGCTGACTTTAGCCACCAAATTCTGGCTCAGCGCCTGAGTAAGCGCACGGCGCCGATAAAGGCTGTGCTCTGCGACCAGAGCTTGGTTGCTGGCATCGGCAACATGTATGCCGACGAAGCCCTGTTTGGCGCCAGAATTCACCCACTGCGAACAGGGAAAAGCCTGTCACCAGAAGAGGTAGAGCACCTTCATAGCGCCATTCAACAGGTGCTGTGGTCAGCGATTAACAATAAAGGAGCCAGTGTAGATAGCTATTTGCGCCCCAGTGGTGAAGTGGGCACAGCCCACTTTCAGTTTCAGGTTGCCCATCGGGGTGGTCAGTCCTGCCCTGTCTGTGGGACACCCATTCAGCGCATCTCTATCCGCAATCGGGGCAGCTACTTCTGCCCCCAGTGCCAGCAATGACTAAATTCAAACCATGAAGAACACACCTAGGTTCCAACTCACGATTGCGGCGTAGAATACCACAAAGCACGAGGTGGTTATCAATGCTACCCCGGGTAATCGCTTATGTATATCCCACAGGATAAGGGCACAAATGAGCCCGCCTACCACTTTGAGTATCAGGAAGTTGACCTCGCCAACTATAGGCTGAAGAAATGGATTGCCCTCTCGTCCCAAGCCACTTCTAATGAGGAAGTGACTTAACACGCCATCCAAGATTTCAAATCCGACCAACAAACCGAGAAGATACTTCATCTAGTCCCTGTCCATGGGGCGTAATTATCAAAAGAATAAGCAGGGCAATTATAATACGCCAAATGGCAAATATCAAGGCGAGCGGATTAATAACCAATTTCCAAGCCAATAATCAAACCTGTAACTCACTGAGGCCGGTATAAGAGTCAGCGTAACGGCGAAGCTGGTAGTCAAGCTCGGCTATCACTACTTCAGCAGTGGAGAATATCTTGGCCTCGACAAGGTGTCCCCCTCGGCATCCATCGGGACCGGCAAGCTGTATATGCACATGGGTGATTAGCTCAGCATCCTTAAGGGCTACAGAGCCCTGTGCGCAGACAATCTCTAGGGGTCCCTTATATTCCTTGGTCTCATATTTGCCTGGGAGTTCCCTAAGGAAGTTCAACCTAGCACTCTCCACAGAGCCTATGATACCAATGACCACTCCAGAGGAGATACTGTTCTGGCGGCAGTAGCGGGCTATCTCACTGGCGAGCTCCTGCTCGGGTTTAATTCTGAAAACATGCACCTTCTTAAACAACATAACGCCTCCTTATCTTGTAACAGCGTCGATAGACAATCTCTATATTACCCCTTTCTTCTTGAGTTTGGTTAGCTCACCCCTGCTCATCCCAAGTAGCTCACCATAGACGTAGTCATTGTCCTGACCCAAAAGTGGAGCTGCCCGAATATATCTTGCCGGGGTATCAGATAGCCTTATTGGCGCCGCATCAGATACGGTCTTGCCCAGCTCAGGGTGGTCAAGCTCAATGAAGAAACCTCGCTCTTTTAGCTGAGGGTCTCTAGCCAAATCGCTGGCATCCTGCACCACCCCGGCTGCCACCCCCTGCTCCTGGAGTAAAGCCATCGCCTCCTCAGCAGTGTGCTCCTTGGTCCACCCCTCCACCAGCCGGTTCAGCTGTTCACTATTCTCCAGACGACCGGTTAAAGTGGCAAACCTCCGAGCCTCAGCCCACGGCGGGTTGCCCAAAGCCAGCTTAAATCCCTGCCACTCGCCGTCACTGAACACGGCAATGGTGCACCACCGGTCGTCACCACGACAGCGATAGACACCATGAGGCGCAGCCTCAGTAGAGCCATTGCCCACCGGCTCCACCTGCCTGCCTTTAACCGTATAGTCCAGAATGGCATCGCCCAATAAACTTGCCATCGCCTCCACCTGGGAGACATCAATATACTGCCCCTCTCCCGTCCGCTGCCGGTATTCCAAAGCCCCAAGCAGGGCTAAGCAAGCGAGCAGACCAGCTATATGGTCGGCGTAAGAAGGGCCTAAACCGAGCGGTGGCTTGCCGGGGAAGGAAGTGAGATAGGTTATGCCAGAAAAGGCTTGGACAGTGGGACCAAAGCCAGCATAGTCACACCAAGGTCCTGTGTTTCCCATAGTCGACATACTGAGCATAATGAGGTCGGGCTTTATCTTCTTTAGGCTATCATAATCCAAGCCCCAGTTAGCCATCACCCTGGGGGTAAAGTTCTCCACCACGGCATCACTAATACTTACCAGCCTCCTGGCAAGAGCCACCCCCTGCGGATTACCCAGGTTCAGGGTAATGCCCAGCTTATTGCGATTCCAGGTGTTATAGTAGCCGCGACTGAAATCATCCTCAGCCTCAGGCATAAGCGGCTGGATTTTAATCACCTCAGCGCCAAAATCAGCCAGTATTCGGGTGGCATAAGGTCCGGCCAGCACCCAGGCGAAGTCAAGGATGCGGATGTTGTGTAAGACAGGTCGGTTAGTCATGCTTCTCTAATCAAGGTCAAATCCAATAATCTTACGCCTTACTCCTGCCATCTACTGAGCAGCAATCCAATCAGCAAACTCAGGAAGCATAGTATAGTTCCAAGTCTCGTAATCAAGTTCTATGGGCCTGGGCTTCATTGGATAGAAGCGTCTTAAAGTATGCCCAACCGAAGATAACCGTCCGGCTAGGCCTCTTGCCGATATACTCAGTTCGCTCATCAAATCGTCACGATTGTACCCTTGTGGCCTAGTGGCAATTTCTCTAAGGATGCGCTGTGCTTCTGGCTGAAGGTGGCCGAAGAACTCTCTAATTTCGTTAACTAGCCAACTAACACCTGCCCCTTGTCTGCTTACCCCTGCTGCAACAGCTTGTAACGCTCTGATTACCTCTTCGGAAGTTCCCTCGATGGTTATTGTAATGTGCTCCATTTCTTACCCCCTAGACTATATTTTGCTCTATTATACATCTCTTCCTAAGACTTATCAAGAGTCTATATAACTCTTATTATAGTCTACTCCAAAGTAAGAAATATCTGTGCCTCTAACGGACAATATACTATACCCCATAGATCTTACCTCCCACCTCCCAATATTTTCTATTCCCTCCCCCTCTCCTTTGGCCGAGAGGTATGAAAGGTATAACTTTTGTTAAGACTTTCGCGCTGGTCTAATAGAGGAGTCAGTACTTGGGCGGGTACTCCACCACCCCGGCAAGGCTATTATACCATAGCAGGGCATACCATAAACTGAAAGCAGTCACGGTTTCCTTTATTGCCGCGGTAGTCAGGACACTTTCCGATGCATTGTTGATTATCTCCTATGTGCTATAATTGACTTACATACGGCATAGCGTATGTTTTCGGTGGGCTCAATCGGGAGGACGGCACAATGCCGGGTGTAATTACGAATGTTGTAAAGGTCTACACGGATGGTGCATGTTCCGGGAACCCAGGGCCGGGTGCAATAGGAGTGATTGTGTTGGACGAAAATAATCAAGAGTTAGGAGCTTGTAAAGAGTGCATTGGAGATACCACTAACAACAGGGCTGAGTATCGTGCGCTGATACGAGGGCTGGAGTTAGCCGCTGGGGTATGCAGGAGGAAAGTCATTTGTTTCTCAGATAATGAGTTAATAGTGAAACAGTTAAATCGCCAGTATCGAATAAAGAACGCTGAGCTACGTAAACTATGCATTGAAGTCCAGAACACAGCGCGGCTTTTTGATGAAGTGATATATCAATACACTCCTCGAACTAACCGATATCTTGGTAAAGCAGATAAGCTCGCAAAAGAAGCCTTAACAGGGACATAACTAAGGACACTAGAGGAAGGCAAATGGCTAAAGTCTATGGCATGTATAACCAAACGAAAAAGGAGCGATACTACGGCACCACAACAAGGCCCGTAAATAAACGGCTGGGGGAGCATGAATCTGGTCAGACAGCAGTACTTCGCCCTTGGAACTGGAAAAAGGATAAAATTATGGTTAAGACTATTGCCAAAGGGCTTCCTCCATACAAGGCGACTCAGAAAGCTCACAAATTAGAATCCCGTAAGCCGCCCCCGGGGTGGAAGAACCTGCAGACTGGCGGGAAGTAAGGTTGAGATCGCGAGCTTTGGTGAAACTTATCTCCCTCAGTGTAACGACGACCACCTAAAGTTACATTCTGCTACCAAAACTGAATGCTCGCTGGTTAAAGGTGCCGACTGTTGAAGAAGACTCTTGAAGCAAGTCTCCCTAACTAGGAGACCATCCACTAGCAAGCCAAGCAAAGACGCTAAAACCAATCACAGCAAGTGTGAGGACAACTAGCACTATTGTTAGCAATCTTATATTTCCTGATAGCCTCACCATTTGTTTCTGCAGTTCGTATCCTTCTTTGTCTCGAGAATAGCCTGCAAAAAGGGTCTGGAAAGTTATTTGAGTGGCCATTACCTTCTCCTCTATTAGCAAGCGCTCGGCTTCATCTGTAACTATCACCAATCGGAATATTCCGAGAAAAGCGAGAAACACCGGGTCACCCAATGGAATAACCTTCGTTTGACGGGGTGCAAAGTCAATCGGATAATGTGGTCTGTGGAGATACATACCATCGGGAAGTTGTATCATGTAGTAGAACTTCCTTGTGCAAGGCTCATCAAGCAGGTTAGTTAACTTCATCTGGAATCCGACACTCTCCCCCATGTAATACGGTTCTTGCTTGTCAGTTAGCACCTCGTGGCGAATATCCTTGTAATCAAAACTTCGCCTACCGCTCCCCCTCTTCAAGGAACTACTGGACAATGTTAGTTCCTCCTTTCGACCAGACTTCCAAGACAAGATTGCGCCCCACCAGACAAGCCCTAATCCAACAGTAATAGCGACTAATCCTGTCCAAAAGTATAGACCCAACTTACTTGCTTGCGATACTCCAAAATAGGACATACCTGCTCCAACGCTTATCAAAGTCGGCCCCCAATAGCGTTGTTGTTCTTTCCCCAGCTTCGAAAGCTGCCTTAATGGATTTCGCATTCCTAGCCACCTCCTTTCAGAAACAGTATACGCGTTACTAAACAAAGTTCAATGGTTACTACCTTTCATTGATTTTGCCAGTCATGCCTTCTATAATTCCTTTATTCTGGTGAAGATTGGCTAGTATGTCAGACCCACAAGTCAAGAGAGGGATAATACACTTCACCATTGCCGGAGGCTACTAATGTATGATTTTCGACAGTATATTTCTGACACGCAATATAGGATAAGTCTGGCTAAAGCACATGCTCCGAAAGACATTTTGACAAAAACGGCTGTCCTTTCACTTAAAGTGACTACCTCAGTTCTGGTGGTTTTCCTGCCAGTTCAAATAGTTACTACTGCCATCGGCGGTTGCGTTATTACAATTACTTTCGGTGTCTTAATCTTTGTACTCACTCTCATATGGTGGCCGTTCGCCGCATTGTTGTTAGGTACTAGCTGGTTATGGCTCCACGCCTGGTATCTTCGACCCATACTGCTGGTCCCTGGAGTATTGGTTGCTACATTGGCTGACCTGTATGTCATGCTTGCTCCTGAGCCTGAGAAGGATGCGAAGTATATGAAACTATCGATGGCAGGAGAGTGGCCACTGACTTGGTATTTAATTAAGCCACCAGCAGAGTACTACAGAGAACAGGTCGATATCGAATCCGAAGAACCAGACTAGCTACCAGATGACGAAATACCCTTTGCCTCCTTTCGGTCAAGCTCTTAGGCTTGCCTGGAAAACCAGACAAACCAGTATGTGAAGGCATACCCCCTCTTGCATGGCGCTCAGGTCGCATAAACCCCCTATCCTGCGTTGCCCTACCCTCCATGCAAGCCTCAGAGTTCAACCTGTTGTGAAGGACACCCCCTTTTGATGCGCTAAATAACCCCCGATTTCGGAGCAATGCCTGCGAAGCAGGCTTTGCGGAGAAATCTCCACTATTCCTAGCTACCAGGCATCCCCTTTTTATGTGATATAATGCCGGTATGAATTCCTGAGAATGGATAAATCCAGTGACAATTGCAACGTTTGTGCTTGCTATTATGACGGCTCTCCTCGCTGTTGCGGCTTTCTGGTCTATCAGAGAGAATCGCCGCATGCGTGCTGAAGACAGGGAACTAGACTCTAAGAGGCGCTGTTTGGACGAGGTGCAACATTGGATAAATGAGGTCCTTAGACTCAAGTCTGAAAGTGCTATAAGAACTGATGACCCTGGGGAGTTAGCACGACGCAAAGTGCAAGCCAAAATAGTATCATCTACCAAAGAGTATATAGAAACAGAATCCCAGCGGCTTGACTCTGAATTTATGCCAAAAACGAAGCTGAAAGACCAAATAGGACGGTTATTATTTATCCTTGAACACGAGGACCTGAGCGCTGACAGAATACAACACGAACTAGAGGAGAAATGTAGTGATGTCCTGAAAACCGTCTCCAATATCAAAGCTAAATTGAAACTTTAAACACTCGTGTCTCCCCCGCGAAACCAGTGTAAAAACTTATTTCGCACATCTCAATTACATTTCTACCTGTTTCCATGTAAAATTTGAATGTAAATGTGTTTTGTTAGCAGGTGTTAATCCTCCAAATACAAATCAGGTATGAAATGGACATAATTCATAGGCTTTTCACGCATAAAAACAAGATAAATCCACAGTTTGGGCATTAGAGTGCCCAAAAAGGTCAAAACAAGATGGCTTTCTGTTTAATTCTACTTATCTGCTATAATTAGATAAGGTCAAGACATGCGGATCCTAATTCTTTCAGATGATATAAACCGGATGCAGGCGTTTGGTAAATCGCTCTATCATGCCCCGTATGACGTTCAGCTGGACACAGGCGACCTGAACGAGGTGGAAGATTTCACTTTCAGTGTGTTTGACTACGACGTTTCAATTGTTCATATTCAGGAACCGTATTATCATACAATGGGCTACTACAAAAACCTCCCGAAATTGCTTCAAGATTCTTTACTAGCTCTTGAACATGGTCATTCCGTCATTTGCCTGCCCCATTCACGAAACTTCATTTCGCAAGAGTCAAATGAGAAAGGTATGTCAGCTTACGAATGGCTAACGCATTTGGGAGTTGAGCTTCAAGACAACGAGGGTGAGGCTATCAAGCCTTCAGGAGCTGGCCGTGCACAGGTAATCCAGGAATATCTCAAATACACACCTAGGTATTACCAAATAGTGACCAAACCTCTATCCACTTCGAGAAACAGATTGGCTGTGGTAGATGACACCGAAATCGTAGTTGGGTTAGAACACCAAGTAGGAAAGGGAACTCTGGTTATACTTCCACCACCCACACTTGATGAGAAGGTTTACCACTCAGTGATGTCCCGATTGATAGGAATTGCACGTCACTACTATGACCGTTCACAACGGCATATAGCTTTAGGCGACGCTCCTGATTGGCTCAGCAATTATTTAGTGCCCCGTGCTAAAGCTTTAGATGATGAGATTAACAAGCTAGCCAACGAAAAGGGAAAGTATGACAAATTAGCTTATGTTCTTTATGGAACAGGGGATGAGTTAGCAACTAGTGTCACTCTCTTACTCAATGAGCTTGGCCTTGACGTTCAACCACAACCGTCCGGTGCTAATATCGACCTAAAAGCGATACATCATAGGCTGAATATTGGGTTTGCAGTCGAGGTTACGGGGACAAAAGACATAATTCGCAAAGATAGTAACAAAGTTGCACAGGCTTGGCAATATCTGAACGAGCGTGTAGGCACTCCCGAAGAGAAAGACAGGCTAGTAATAGTTGCCAACAGCCAGTATCACTTAGACCCGAAACGGAGGAACCTCGAAGGCTATACCCCAGATATTGCAAAGTTACTTGGCAATAACGGAGTTCTAATGATTACTACTTCGCAGCTTTATGAACAATGGAAGGCAGTCCACGAGGGGCATAGGTCATCTGACGACATCGTTCAGGAGTTGCATAGTAGCTCTGGCCTGTTCGGAAAGTCCTCTTTGTCGTAAAAGAAGGGATGAGCATCACTTAGTGCAATTATTCACTTCCATATGAGCCTATGCTTTTATATAGCAGCATTAGTTGAACAATGTGACGTTCTGTGTCCTCAAATACTTACCGAGGTACAAATAGGTATTATCCCTTCTAAGGTAAACGCAGATGTAAAATCGGCCTAACAAATGGGCTGGTTAAAGCAGTCCGAAACTCCAACTGTAGATTAACATCTAACCCTGCCAAGGTCCCCTAAGGGATGCCAAACTCCAATCGGTCAATCGCTTCAGCCTGCTCCTTATTCTCAATCCTGATATACCTCATGGTCGTATCAAGGCTTTTATGACCGGCGAGGTCTTTTATGGTGAACGGCCCCACTCCCTTCTGGTGTAGCCTAGTGCAAAAGGTGTGCCTCAAGATGTGCGGGCCCCGCTTACCCTTGTCGATGCCGGCCAATTTCAGGTATCTTCGCACTATGCCATAGATATAGCGCCGGTCCAGATTGCCTCCATTGCTCCCCACAAAGAACCTGCCATTTAGAGCCTCTGGGCGGTTGGCCAGATACCCTGCCAGCATGCTAACCGTCTCACCGTTTAGATGGAGATACTGCTCTTTGTTCCCTTTCCTGGTTATCTTTATCTGGCCCTGGTCAAGGTCAACATTAAGTAGCTCCAGTTTTGCCAGCTCTGATACCCGCAGCCCGGTATGAAGAAAGAGAAGCACTATTGCCAGGTCACGCTCGCGAACTCGTGGCTTAGCTTGTTGAGCTATCGTCGTCAAAAGGCGGATAGACTCCTCATCAGTTAAGTATTCCGGCTCTTTCTCTGGTATCTTGGGGCTCCTTATTGAGGCTGCCGGGTTTACTTCTAATTCCTCAGTCTCTACCAGGTAGTTGAAGAATGACTTTATCGCCGCCAGCTTTCGTGCCCTGGTGACATTGGAGTTACCTCTGCTAGTGGCTACATAGTCCAGATAGCCTCGAATGTCACCCTTGGTGACTTCTCCTACCTGAAATTTACCTTGCTGGTGCAGGAAGGGGATTAGCCCCTTTTCTATATCAAGCTGGTATGCTTTGATGGTACCTTGAGAAGCCCCCTTCTCAATCTGAAGATAACGCAGGAATTCGTTCAATTTGCTTCTCACGCGTTTTCCTCCTTTCAGGCACTAGCATAACAGCCAACTAAATAATATTTTAGTTGGCAACGGTCTAAGCCTAACGGTAGGTGAAGGCACTTTTAAGTGGTGGACTCTGTCACAGCTTGCCAAATCCAGATTATTGTTGTTATAATGTTCTCGGTCACAAAAGCGAGGGGCGAAAAGCCCCAGGCACACGGCGAAGGCATCAATATGATGCCCCCGAGTGGGTAAGCCGGTGCCGGCTTTTGTGACCAACAAAAAAAGGTGCCTTCCCCACGAGGGGGCTTTCCTTTTGTCCTTCTGACCCTCACGCTAAAAGAGGCCCTACGGCAAGAGGTTTTAAGGCGAGGCGGTACTTCTTGGATAACTTTGGTAAATGTTTTTGCCTTTAGGGCTTGACAAAAATATTATTTAGTGGTATAAGTGAATATTGATGTGTGCTGAAGTATCTGTAGCGATGAATGCCAAAACCAGAAACCGTTATAGTCTGAATATCTCCGGACAGACGAAAGACTTGTTGAGTTCAATTAAGCATAGGGGTCAGAGCTATGATGGTCTGATTCAAGAGCTGCTGAAATTTTGGAAGGAGAAAGGGAGCGAGTACTGGACCCGCAGAAGAGCGGGGAAAGTGGCTGTGGGATGAACTTTGAGTTGAGAAAAATAGAAAAGACCTGTGGGGTCAGGCCTTTTAGGGAGTGAAAACAGATAATGGTATATGGTTATTTTCATTCTATACCAATCCTTCGGATAAGTCAAACAATGGTCTATAACTTTGCGGAATGGCGGGCTCTACCAGGGGAAATCAGGGTGCTGCAGGTGTTCTTTAACTTTCTCAGCCTAGTAGCTTAAATTGCTCTTACCCCTCCGGTTAGGGGAGCCCTGACTGAAAGCCGGCAAGTGGCATCCCGCCGCCAAATTTCTATAGGGGCAAAGCAGGAGTATACCGGTGGTGGTATCAGATAGTTTATATCAAATCAGGCAGTCAGGGGCTACCCTCCAGCAAATAGGCAGTCTTTTTGGCATTAGCCGGGAGGGGGTAAGGCGTCGACTGACCAGGCACTACGGCTCGACCGGAATCCAGGGCTTGCTAACTACAGCCGAGCTAGCTCGCCTTGGCTGCACTTATCGCCATATCGATAAGTTACAACGACGAGGCATTATCCAGCCGGCTATGGTGGTTGGCCGGGGAAGAAAACTGTGGGAGCCGGGAACCATTGCCGCCATAATTATACATATAGACAGCCTTCGCTGCCCAGTATGCCACCGGCCTGTGCCCAGCAATCGCCAGGTCTACTGCTCTCAGGAGTGCTACATCGAGGCACATAGGTATAAAAACCAGCCTGAGCAGGAAAAGAGGCGGCACAATGAAAGGGTGGCAAGGTGGATACAGGAGCACCCTGAAGAGGCGAGGCAGATTCAGCAGCGAAAACAAGCAAGGCAGCAGGCCAAGAGGTCGCTAGAAAGATGCGGCACCAGTATGTGACATGGAAAACAATGGCACCGATTGGGGGTAGAGCTGGGGTCCTGGGTCGGAGTGGGGTTTTCATCGACCTCCCTCACCGGCTCTCCTCCTTACAGTTCTACTCCCGATCTTGAAGAGTAATTATAAACCAGTGAAAGGGGGTGATGCAATGGTAAAATCCCGAAAGGGGAAGTGAAATGAACAAAACCAAAAAGGCCAAACTTGCTGTCTATCCAACGGGGATACCCTGTTGGGAGACTTAAATTAATAGTAAAGGAGAAAATACAGATGAAACGAAAAATGAAAGGAGTGCTGGGGATAGGCTTAGCCTTTGTGCTGGTAGTCAGCCTGATGGCGTTTGCCATTCCGGTTTTGGCTGACCCCGATGAGGAGATTGAGCCCGAAGCCAACGAGTGGACAGACTATGTGTTCAAAGCTGGCTCAGCTAGCGATTGGCGCTTACAGGGGTCGATTGCTGATGATGAGCGGATAGGCTTCATAGGTCCGATAGCCCAGTCTCCTATTGATGGCGACCTATATGCCTATGTCGGCTATGATGATGATACCCCTGACGACCTGTTCAAGTCGGAAGACGGCGGTCGCACCTGGGCAACATCAACATCAACCACCAAGAGCTACCATCTGGTAAGTGGTGAACCGATAGTTGATATGGTCTGCTCCAGCATGGATGAGGACGTCCTGTATGTCACCGACGGCAACTATGTCTACAAGTCAGTTGATGGCTTTGACACCTTCAGTAAGTTGGCTGCGGAGTCCCTGGAGACAGTCATAGAGGGAGCATGCGGGGAGACCATTAACGAATACTGTATCACCTGTCTTGATGTGGGCTACGATTTGAATGACAACCCGCTGGTATTCATAGGCACCGACGTCACTTTCGATTTTGACCCCGCGTTGCCGGACACTGTCGGTACCCCTACCGGACCTCCCAGTGTACTCTACATCGCTGAAGCGGTGTACCCGGTGGAGTGGAATGACCTAATTCTAAACTGCTACAGTTGCGGTGGATACACACCCTACGCTGTAGGCGTTTCACCCGACTTCGCTGACACGGGAGAGGTGTTTGCGGTAGTCACCACCAGTGACGCTGACTGCGACGGCACTGCCGACGACCCTGAGACCCATGTCATCAGCACCAAGGGGACGATATGTCACTGGATAGAGCAGGCTGAGCTACTTTGGGACTGTGTCTTGCCCAACCATTTTGACATCAGCGCTGCCTCCAGGATTGGCTTCCCTGACGACTGGTCAGACGCCGAGACCCTGTATGTGGGCGTGGTTGGTAGTGGTGGTGTTGACGACCTGGGCGGCGATGTCTACTCGGTGACTGCTCCCTCGGCTCTTGACCTCAATGTTCACGGCTATTTAACCGGTTGCGAGGGCGTAGCTCACAAGGATATCATCAGCCTGGATGTGGTTGGTGAGACCGAGGATGCGTCACTGATAGCTGGTCTCTACGACCCCGGCGACCCGGCATACCTCTACTACAGCACTGACGGCGGTTGGGAATGGGACCACTGCGACAAGTGCCCCTCCGGTGAGGGACCAACCTATGTATTGTGGGTTGGCGATTCGGCGATAGCGGCAACCGCTGGTTGTGAATGCGCGATATCGCTCTCCTGCGGTGAAGAGGTTGGCGAATACTTCAACCAGATTTCACTGATTGCCACCGATATAGAGACCATACTAGATATGGACCACGCACCGGGATACCTGTCTGGAACATCGCCCATCTTCATAGCGACTTGGTGTGAGAAATGCTGTGAGCGCTTGGACACCTACAGTGTGTGGCGGTATGACCAGACCTATTGGGAGAGGGTATTTGTCAGCACCCTAACTGGCTATACCAATGTAGATTGGGTGCAGGTATCTCCTGATTTTGACACCACCATGGCAGTATTTGTGGCTAACAGTGGTTTTGACATCTTCAGGTCAGTGGATGCTGGCTGCAGTTGGAAGCTAATGCAATACCCCTGCGCACCCAAGCCAGACATTACAGCATGGGTGGTAATAGACGAGGACACCCTGCTTTGCGCTGGCGCTGACAGTGATGCTGGAACCATCTTCAAGACCACCAGGCATGGCGTCAGACCGTGGAAGGAGTACACCGCTAAAAATGCTTACGATGGCGTATCCTTTGCTCTGTCGCCAAGCATAGACACCGATGAGAGTGTCCTGTTCGGCGATGACTGGGGTCAGGTGTTCATCTCCGAGGACCTGGGCGAAGAGTGGGACGAGGTAGTAGATGCGAGTGACCCATTCGATGCCGATGAGGATACCTATGTCATCTTTGACCCGGGCTATGGCACCAGCGGCGATGAGGGAGAACACATGATATACGCTGCTGCTGGCAATGAGATATGGCGCTGTGATATTGACCCTGATGCGAAGTGGTCCAAGCAGAACTGGAAGGCGATATACACTGCCCTGGTTCAAGCCACGGGTATCGCCGCTGAGGGCGACACTGCTCTGTATGTGGCTGATAAGGGTTCTGCAGCAGGTGGAGAGGCAATAACTGTTGATGTTGATGGCACCATTGCCGTCCAGTGCGTGGGCTGTGAGGACTGCTTTAGTGGCGACTTAGACATCTCCAGTGAGGATGTAACCACAATCAGCGGCACCTTCATAAACGGCGAGCTGGTGGAGATTCTGGAATGGAACCTGGAGTGCGGGATAGACGATTGGTTTGAACCAGAAGGCCCCGGAGTATGTGAGTGCTACGTTTATGGTGATGTTGCCATTAGAGGCTATGAATCGGGCGCTATGGGCACGATATATATTGATGAGTACTACTACACCTCCTGCCCGACACCGCCTGATGATTGTTGGGGAGTGGCTTATGTCATCAGCTCTCACCTGACGGTGGATGTAAGCGGCGGAGTTGTAGAGGGAGTACAGAGTGGTGTGGTGCGCTCATTGAACCCGATGGCGTCTAAGACGGCTGATGTTGTCTTTGAGTGGCTAACCAAGGGGCTTTTGTCGGATTCATATCTAGCCCATCCACGGGTCAACCACGAGGAAAGCAATAACCTGTGGCTCACCACCGGCACCAATGTGCTGTGGACTCTCGACCGCTCCTATCCCACCTATATCTGGGTCTGGGAAGACCCGCTGGCAACACCGGTAATTCAAGAGACACCTTCTGATGGAGCCCAGCTGACTTCAACCAGCAAGGTTACCCTTGAGTGGGAAGAGTTGGATGATGCTGACGAGTATGAGATAAGCCTTTACCGCTATTGTCCCCAGTGTCCTGACGAGAAAGAGCCTGTAAGTGTACCCAATAGCGAGGACACATGCGCTATCATTGAGGGGCTAGAGGCAGGCTCAACCTACTACTGGAAGGTAAGGGTGGCTGAAGGTGAGCCGTTCCTGAGCAAGTGGTCAGAGCTCTGGGAGTTCACCACAGCCCTAGGCGAAGTGCCTGACCTCTGCTCACCAGTCTGCGGCGGTCAAGACATTATCCTTACCACCAACTTCTCCTGGGATGCGGTTAGTGGGGCTAGTGGCTATGAGCTTCAGATAGTAGCTGCCAGTGCTGATGGCACTTCTGACTTCACTGGCGCCTCAACCTCGACGACAGATGTTAATGCTCTGGCAAGCATACCTGGTCTTGACTACTCCACCACCTACTACTGGAGGGTGAGAGCAGTTTCGGATGGTGTGCCTGGAGCATGGAGCGTATGCCTCTTCACCACCGAGGCGCCTCCGCCAGAACCAGTTGAACCGGTTGAACCAGTGGTGATACCACCTGTGGAAGAGATAACCCCAATGTGGATATGGGTGATTATCGGCATTGGTGCTGCCCTGATGATTGCGGTGATTATCCTGATAGTTTCGACCAGGCGAGTGCCCTGA
>Ga0209986_10000509_pt1 | contig 37292 bp, 38 predicted proteins | sample BlataG_FD_183168 | JGI IMG/M metagenome (GOLD analysis project Ga0209986, IMG submission 183168) | Deep subsurface microbial communities from Black Sea to uncover new lineages of life (NeLLi) - Black_00105 metaG (SPAdes) (version 2) | ecosystem: Environmental > Aquatic > Marine > Oceanic >... | reverse complement strand
TTTTATAATCGCAGAATTCGGTGAGGTCACCACCTACGTCAGGTCGGATATTTAGCGTGCCATCGGAAAACGTCCCTGCACCGCCCACTCCGCACATTATGTTGCACTGCGCACAGTTAATACAATTACCAAACTCTTCTACTGGGCAATGTCTCTCTTCTACGTCCTTGCCCCTCTCTATTATCAGGACTCTCTTCGCCTTATCCTTTAATTCGTTCGCGGCAAATAATCCTGCAGGTCCTGCTCCTACGATGATTACATCGTAATAGTCCTGTTTCATTTTACGACATCAGCGAGCCGGGAGGGATTTGAACCCCCGACGGGCAGGTTAAGAGCCTGCTGCTCTACCTTTCTGAGCTACCGGCCCAAAATTAATTTTATGCACAAGAGTTAATTAAAGTTTAGTGCATATAATTTTATTCTCAAAAATCAAGCAAAGAAAGCTGCCCCTTTTGCCCTCTCCCTGCCTCTCCCTCTCCCTCCATTTCTTCACCTGTTTCTTTCGCTTTCAGCTCTATAACGCCATATTTACCACCACCACCAGGTATTACCCGTATTTCCCCTTCTCTAAATGCTTTTATCGCTTCTAACACACCGGCATCCAAATTAAAATTAGCCGCATAGAAATCATCTATCGGAGCATCCACCAATACGTTAACTTCAGTGCCAAATTCAGCCAATAGCGACTCCCATATCTTTGTTACCGATTTTGAACTCGTGGACTTGTGCACTGCCAGTCCTATTATCTCAGCCAGTGGTATCAAGTGCAAATAAGGAGGCCTATGCTCCGGATGCGTGCCATCGCAATCCGCAAGCTCATTTACCCTGTCACGTACACCTTTCTTTATCAGACCTCTGCATTCACATCTCCATTTTCTTATCATCGCCTCGCGGAGCGAATAATGCTTATAACACCTGATACACGCACTTTCATTATACTTACCCTCTTTTGGAGGCACACCTACGTTAAGCACCGGCTTCCTTCCCTTTTTTCTCTCTATCGCCGCTTTTAACTCATCAAAACTTATGTCCTCCACTTGAAACCGGTTAAACTCTCTCGCCAGTCGAATAGGATAGGGCGAATGTGCATCCGAGTTAGTCAAAAACGTTAGCTCGTGTAATTCTTCTATTCTGTCCGCATAGGACGAATCCGCACTCAACCCCAACTCCACAAAGGAAACGTATCCCACCATGTCGCCATAGCACTCCCGCAGTGAATCATGGTATGCGTATAAAGCAGTCCAGGGTGTAAACGCATGACAAGGTCCTATAAGAGCTTCTGCATCTTTCGCATGTTCTGCTATTTCCTCTCCACTCAGTCTCAGCGAAGGTCTGCCATTTGAATCAATATCCAGCGAATACTTCCTAAATGACTCGTATAATTCCTCAGTCTTCGAAATCGAAGGCAATATGAGTAAATGATGCACTCTTTTCATATCTTCTACTTCCACGGTAAGCACAAAAGTAGTGTTTGTATCTTTGCCTTCCCCAATACCCTTAAAGTAAAAAATGCCTTTCTTTTCTTCCAGTTCCCTTATCCCTTTTAACCATTTCGGATGTAAACAATCACCAGTGCCGAGTAGCTGTATCCCCTTCCTCGAAGCTTCCGTAGCCAGCGTGGGTAAATCCATACGAGGAGAAGTAGCCGCAGAATAATGCGAATGGATATGTAAATCGGAATTGATTATCATTTTCCAATAGCGGGGGATGGATTCGAACCATCGATCTCCGGGTTATGAGCCCGACGGGATCTCCTAACTACCCTACCCCGCTGAATATTTACCGTATCAGTATTATATTATACAAATAGAAAAGGAATATATGAAAATAAAATTATTGTTGGTGTTTCATTTCACCTTCTTCATTTATATTTTATGAAAGAGGAATTTATAATATATAATTAGAGTGAGAAATAAGAATAGTAGGTGAACAGAAGGGTGGGGTCTAAGACGAAGACACTTGTTATTTGTATAGACCGGGATAATGATATAGGGGAGAAAGCAGGGTTAGAGACACCTATTATGGGAAGGGAGGCGAGTTTATCAGCGGCGACAAAATTGGCACTTGCAGACCCTGAAGATTCCGATATAAATGCGATATTTGAAGCGATAAGAATATATGAGCGGTTGAAGTCAAGCGAAGAAGGCACTGAGGTGGAAATCGCGTTGGTCACGGGCGATAAGAATGTTGGAGTAGAGTCAGACAGAAAAATAGGGAAGGAGTTAGATGAGGTTCTGTCAAAATCCGGAGTTGAATCCGTAATTCTCGTGAGTGATGGTGCAGAGGACGAATGGATTATTCCAATAGTAGAATCAAGAGTGAAAATAGATTCGGTGAGGCGAGTAGTGGTGAAGCAAAGTGAGCCACTGGAAAGCACTTTTTATATGATAAAGAGATTGTTCGAGGACCCGAAGTTTTCTCGCACTTTCTTGCCGCCCATAGGTCTTATTTTGCTCGTTTTCGCTATCTCGTCTCTGTTTGAACTGTCAGGGAAGGTAATAGGGCTGATTCTGTGTTTTTTAGGGATTTACATTTTGCTTAAAGGATTAGGGCGTGAGAATGTTATGGTGGACTTCTTTGAGACCGTGAAGCAGTCGTTATACGGCGGTAAGATATCGTTTGTTACTTACATCTGTGCTATTGTGCTGCTCTTAGCTGGCACCTCTCAAGGTATCATGGGATTTACGGACTCAAAAGTGGATGGGAATCTGTTATTAGGTATAGTGTACTTCATCAGGGAGGCGATATGGTGGTATGTAGGAGCAGCACTTGCCCCTCTAATTGGGAAGATGATGAGCATGCTCATAGAGGGGGAAAAAATAGTCAGGCATTGGGCTATATTATTCTCTGTAATCGCTTCTGGGCTGGTTCTGTGGGGTGGGAGCGAATGTATAATCTTGTTAAGGTTACCGCCACCTGATGGTAATCCTGCTTTAGGCTATCAATACCTTTTCTTCTCCATACTTGGTGCAATTATCCTATCATTTATAGGCGTGAGGATCTCGTGGTATGTAAGGAGCACGATAATTAAAGGAAGAAAAGAGGTTGAGACTGAGGCTGCAATTGAAAGAGAAACAGAGGAAAGCTAAGCGGATAAGGCACTTTTTGGTTTATAATTACAGGATATTTTTTACTTTAAAGGGAGCTGTAAAAAAAAATTCTGAGGAAGTCAATCATGAACATCATATTCCCGGAGTACGGAAAAGAAGCCGAACTTGTCGAGGGAAGGACTATACTTTCCTACTTGCAAGAGTTGGGGATAGACATAAATTGCTCATGCAGCGGTGAGGGGATGTGTGGTGAGTGCTTGGTCGAGGTTAAGTGCGCTCCAGGAGTGCTCTCAGACAAGACCGAAGCGGAAAACGAATTTATACACGATAATATCCACCGACTTGCCTGCCAGGCAAAAATATTAAAAACCGACAAGCCCGTTTACGTGCGATTGAAGTCTCTTCTGTACCTTCGGCGATTGTACATTTTAGAATCCGGAGAATATACGGCAATCCCAATCGAGCCTTTCGTGCACCGGGAGGGCGAAAGAGTCTTTTACGAGTCAGAAGATGTAGGCGAATATACGGGGGAAATATACGGTATCGCTCTTGACATAGGGACAACAACGCTTGCCGTGTATTTGATTGACCTTGAAACAGGAGCAGTGCTTTCAGTGAGCTCAAGAGAGAATCCACAGACAAAATACGGGAACAATGTAATTTCGCGGATAGAATTTGCAGGAAAAGGAAAAGGGCGGGACATACTGGAAAGAGAAATCAGAACCGCGATGAACGAAATGATTGCAGGCATGACAGACCCGGGCAAAGTCTATGAGATAGTGATCGTTGGCAATCCCGTGATGAGAGACCTTTTTTTTGGCTATTCCGTCGAGTCACTTGGCAAAAGTCCTTACGACCCCCTAAGTGCAAATGCAGTAAGTAAAACGGCAAAAGAAGTCGGGCTTAAGGGCAATCCCGAGGCCAGGGTTTACGGGCTTCCCCTGGTTGGTGGTTTCGTCGGTGCTGACGCTCTGGCTGTCGTTCTTGCGACGGAAATGTATAAAGACGAGAAGATATGCATGGCGATAGACATCGGGACCAACACAGAGGGCGTGCTCGGGAATTGCGACAGATTGATTGCAGCGTCTTGTGCAGCAGGTCCTGCGTTTGAGGGCGCTGGTATACCTTGTGGAATCGGTGGCGTGAATGGAGCGATAAAAGAAGTGAGAATAGAGAACGGAGAAGTCATGTATAAAACGATTGGCAATACCGCCCCAGTTGGAGTCTGCGGCTCCGGTTTGATAGATGTTCTCGCAGAGCTTCTGGACAATAAAATAATTGATGGTAGAGGTAAGTTCTATGGCGCTGAAAAAGAATTTAAAATAGCCGAAGGAATTTGGTTGTCGGAAAAGGACATTGACCAGCTAAATCTTGCGAAAACTGCCGTGGCGGTGGGCATAAAAGCCCTCATGGACAGATACGGGATCGGGCTTGAGGACATAGACAGCATCATTTTAGCGGGTGGTTTTGGGAACTTTATAAACACGGAGAACGCAATACGCATAGGACTTCTTCCAGATGTGGAGCAGGAAAAAGTGAAGAAAGTAGGGAATGCTGCGGTAGAAGGCGCAAGACAGGTGTTAATATCAAAGACAAAAAGAGAAGATGCAGAAGCGGTTGCAAAGCAAATCGAGCACATAAAACTTGAAGAAGAAGAGAATTTTATGGAAAAATTCGTCAGCGAGCTTTATTTCCAGAAATATCTGTAAGCTTTTTTATTCTTTTCTATTCTTATCCTAATTGGTCTTCTCTAATCTCTTCAGCTCGCCCTCGGTACATCTCACCATTTTAAGCTCCAATTACGTCACCCCGCAATAAAGAGCTTGTCCCATAATTAGATATTTTGCGAAATTGGATGCTTATTTTCCGATATAAAAACCCATTTGGGCTTCTTTTTGCTGAGATTTTGAATTGTGAGACGGCCTCTGAATTACGGAGCATCCCTGTGTTTCATTTCTTTCTTCTCAAAAGATATGTCACAGCTAATAATCCTGCGATTGCGAATATCGCTTCAAACCCTGGTATGGGTGTTGGTCTTGGGCCAACTCTGTTGCCAGACCAGTCACCATCCCAGTCACCTGTAGAACCATATCGCCATTTACCAGTAAGTGAATTACAATCAGGCAATATCGTTAGCTCTACGTCTCCAGCGTCATTGGGTGGGTTGTAGGAAGGTGCTTCTGACCAGGTACCTGTTAAGGTATAACCTGATACTACACCTACAATTTTGCCGTTGTCATGTTCATAAGTTCCAGTTACTTGATTGCCAGTTTGGACAAGCTTCATTTCACCCCAATTTGTATCCCAAGTTCCTGTCCAATCACATTGCGATTCTTGAGCCACCACAAGACTTACTGTAATCATTATCATCCACGCAATAAAAACACTTAAAATTATTTTTTTCATCTCATCACCTCCTTTTATTTTTTTCGTTTTCACACTTACTTTTAACTTTTCTTCACTATTTAAACCTATCATTTTTACTCGTCCATACACCACTATTTCCAATATTTAAAAATAGCTCTTATTGCAAAAATCTGAAAACTGAACCAAGTTATGACCCTAACAAGTACCCGAGACATAAACCAAAAAGTTCGGGTGAGCTACTATTATCTAATCCAAAAAAGAACCCCTTTTCTCTACCCTCTTTATACACTTCAAGCCCATTTTTATAACAATAGTAAGATAATATTTTGTTGAGCGGGATACTGAGGGGCTTATGGCCAGCAAATGGATGTAAAAAAAGCCTCTTGTTCGTAACGATAAGAACTCCTATAGACGTTTCAACTAATTTTTCTTCTTTTGCTATATGGCCCCTATGAGCACCAACTCTAAAACGAACTCCTTTTGCAATCCGGATACTCACTCCTTGTGATCCTCCTCTATATCCCAAATTAATTGTCTTCATCTCTTTAAGGATTGCCTTATCTGCAAAATGAACAAGTTCCCCTTTTCTTAAAACGACATTTCCCACTCCTTCTATTTGTAAATCTACAGTAGGTAATTCTCCTGTTTGGATTGAATTAAAATAAATATATGGCCTAACTTTTTCATCGAATTTCACCTCTTCATTTGTTAGATTAAATGCTTCCTGGATTTTTTTAAGAGTTTCTATTTCAGCTTCTTCAAGCTCTTTATCAGCTTCAAATTGGTTATATATCCTAAAATATTGTTTGATTGATGACCCTTTCTTTTGTTGTTTAAGAAATTCTAATTGTTGGTCGGATACTGCCTTGTTTTCTATTATTTCGTTTTCAACTTTAGCAATCTCGGCTTCCAAAGCTGATTTACATTCTTTACACAAATTATCTGGGCTAAAAAATGAGAGCTTCTTTCCGCAACGTTCACAGTTTTTTGCCATTTTTCTACTACCTACCTATTTATCTATTCATCCCTTATAAATTTTTCCATTTTTATCCAAAAGCCCCAACCATGCCACACCCGAATAAAATAGTGCCAAATGGCCAGTACTTCAGCATTGGTTGATAAATATAATCAAAACTGCGGTACTGAAAAATGAAAAGAAAGCAGGAAAAAGAGCGATATGATAGACTGTCTTTTAAGACACTGGACCGGCAGTTCCAACAAGAAGCGATTGACGGATTGAGCTGTTCACCACTGGAGGCAAAAGCACTTACCGAGATTGTTAAAGAAGTCTATTTTCCATTGCTGGAAGAGAAAAGTATCGAGAATATTAGACCGGGACAAATTGTTGTGCAGGCAATAGACCTAAACGAACCTCCAGGAAAGCCAATAAAAAAATGCAGGTTTAAGAGTGTTATCCTGACCATAGACAACGGTCAGAGTGATCTTGAAATCAGACAAAAGGAAAGCATCCCTACGCTTAGAAGAGAAAGGATAAAAAGACTGGCAAAAGAGACTTTTAAACAAGGAACACTTCTAACCGCGGAAGACATGGCATATAAGATATTCAGTGTGGGATATAGAACCATAATACGGGATCTCGATATTCTACGGAAGAGGGGAGAACACATACCCCTAAGATCAACCCAAAAGGATATTGGTAGGACAACCACCCACAAAGAGCAGATAGTTAAATTGTGGTTGGACGGAAACGAGCCTGCTTACATCAGCAAAGCAACAAACCACTCTGTTGATGCCGTTTCCAGATATTTGCAGTCGTTCAAAAAGCTTGTCGCCCTCACATTGGAGGGAAAGGATAAAACGAGTATTGCCTTCCTGCTTAGTATATCAAAACCCCTTGTCACCAGATATCAGGAACTTTTCGAGCGATATAAAGATGAAGCTCTTCACACCAGAATACAAGAGATGGAGAGCTTTTTAAAAAAGATTGCTAACAGAAGCATATGAACAGGGTGGTTCATTATCTATGAGGGATCTGTCTTTGATTATGTACTACGATCATTCTTATCTTTCCGAACTAAGGCTGAAGTATGAAAAGAGAAAGGATACAACGCTCCACTTTGTGGGATATGATCATGCTATGGGGTACCGCAATATCCCATAAGACAAGGATACTACGAAAGATTTTTTTTTTTAGAGAAAAAAGATCCGGTGCAGGTGGCAAGAGAAACAGATCACAGTCCGGAAGCAGTGGCGAAGTATTGCGTAGGGTTTAATAAAGTGAAATGGTGTGTGGAGAATGGGATGGGTACGGAGGAGATAAGGATTGTTACCGGAATGAAAGCTCATTTAATAGATGAATACCTAAAAATTATAGATGAGCATAAAGCAGCCCTCCCTCCTTAGGGGGTACTGGCCAAATGGCACAACATAAATTCCGGGGCATCCCTATTGTTGATTGGGCTCATCTCCTCTTATATTGCTTTTATAAGCTTTTCACTCCAACCTAATCGCAGGAATCCAATCGTCATATCTTTTTCCATTAGCGTCAATGAATTTATCGCAAGTAATTGTTCCAGCTCCGGCTATTGCGTCTTTACTGCTTTCATGTATTATCTGCGGATAAGAGCCTGTTCTTATCTCATAATAGTATGTTTTTTCTGCGAATAGCGTGAAAGGTTCGTCAAAGGTTAGGTTTCGCCAATCTTCTGGATAGCCCTTCCAATAGGCTTCTTTTCCTTTCCATGTAGCGTTCCATATTCGCACATATTCGGTGTGTCCGCCAGTGCCTGCGCAGGGATATGTGTAAAGCTTGTGCACGATAATCAGCTGGTTTGGCTTTATTGCGCCGGTATGCATGCCGAAGATACTAGGGTAAGTTCCAGAACCTGTATCAAATGCGGGTAGTGCTTTTACAACGGTCATTGTGTTATTAACGCTACAAGTAGGCACATTAACTGCAAAGGTGGCTGTTGCAATCGCCACTATACTGCAGACAATTATAGGAAGTAGATTAAGTTTTGTCATATTGCACTAAGATTAGTAGCCGAATGTGAGGGTCCAGTTGTGAGATCTTACTGGACAGTCCGAACGCACGTGTATCTCATATTTAATCTTAACTGTTTCATCTGGTTCGAGTTGAAAATCCTCACCATACCACCACCACCAATGTTCATAAGTTGAATCCCAATAGTACATGTCAGTGTCAAAATGACTGTATGATGCATCGTCTTCCCAGCTTGGATAAATAGGGTCGCTGCCTTCATTTTTTAACCAAAATGTAGTATTAGTAGTTTGACCTTGCTTTACTTCTCCCCATTCTATACTGTTAAGTGGCTGGGTGCATGCTCCATCTTTCCACGCTGTTATATTTGCTTCTGCTGAAACCACGGTTGCGGTATTAGCAACGGTCCATGTTGGAACATTTACTGCTATACCGACCATTATTAAACATACAAAAGCTGTGATAGCTATCGGCTGTATCTTCTTTATATCCATTTTTTAATTTCACCTCCTTCTCTTTCCTTTTTCATTTTTTTCTCACCCTTATTCTCTTTTTATTCTTCACCTTCAATTTATATTTTCAGTCACTATACCCCGTACTTAAGTACAAGGCCTGTACTTAAGGTGCCTGCACTCAACTTAAGTGCAGGAGCATGTGACTCACTCTTACTACCTATTTATCATAGGGGGTAAAAAGCTTTTCGATTTTTTCACACGAAAATAATATTTGTTATAACTGCTCTATTCCTGAAAATATTTACACTGATTTTTTCTTTTGGTGGGTTGGATGAGCTATTTTTAACAGCATTACTCTTTTCATCATATTTTTTGGTAAAGCTTTTTGCTTGCAAAAAGGTTTGTGTTAATCTGCGTCTCTGCGTCTCTGTGGTTTTATTTTTGAATAGCCCCCCTTATTGCATCCACAAGCAATCTACCGGCTTGCTGCATTATCGGTCTTTCCGGACCCATGTAAGCCACGCACTCGTTATCGTGCATCTGCGCCACCGCATCTTCAAACGATTTCATATCTTCGTATGACATGCCCACAAGCTTTGCAGCGACTTTTGATGCCGAGCCGCATGGAGTATCTCTGATGACTTTTACGGATTCGATAACTTTGTTTTTCGCATTGACTCCCAGCTCGAATTTTGGTTTTCCGAAAGATTCGACAAAAGATTTTACCACTTCATTCTCGCTCGTGTCCATGTCCAGCGAACAAAGAGGCTCCGGAAACTCAACATGCACGCCTTTCTTTTTGAGTTCTGTTTCAATCGAATATCTACCCTCTGGTATCAAGTTCGGGTCTTCGATAGGCCAGAGCACAGCCTTTGCTCCTGTTCTTTTAGCTATGATTGGCACGAGGTCGCCAGCCTTTGGCAGTATCCCCAGTACAAGTAGAAGCTCACACTCGCATAGCGGTATATCTTCTGGCATGTCCTTCTCCGGCTCGTCGAGTGACACAGACATGACTTTAAGGTCATATAAACCCACAATCCGGTCTGCAAAGTCGCTCATAGCCAGATGCTCCGTTATCAGTTCCCCCAACGACCCGTGGTACAGTATATATATTCTGTTATTCATAGAACTTTTCTTATTTTTTTTTTAACCGTTGCATCAATACCAATTATATACGCATAGGGAGCATAAGGCTTCACTTTCCTCGCTGCCAGTATTTCTATTGAATAAAATCCTTCATGTTCACACGCCTCTTTTACTGTCGCCATTAATTTCTCCTTCGCTTTATTTATTGCTACTTCAAGCGATTTACTCTTATCATTACTTACGTAAGAGGATTCCACATCATAGAAATGAATTATTCCACCTTCGGGGTTAAGCATGCTCAACGCCTCCTTAAGGAATAAATAAGCGCTTTTTGGCAGATTCATAATTATCCTGTCTGCCTTGTTCTTGAAGTTCACGTGAACTTCTCTTATGTCACTCTCTATCGCTTCTATGTTCCTTACTCCATTCAATTTCATATTTTCCCTGAGATACCGTATTGCATCTGGATTAATGTCAATTGCGGTAACCATGCTTTGACTTGCTCGTTTAGCGATTTGTATGGAGAAAGAGCCAACGCCTGCGAACATGTCTATTACTTCCTCTTTTCCACTACGCTGGACCTGCAATGCCACTCTATTTCGCTCTGTCGCCAACCGAGGATTAAAATAAACCTTTTCAAGGTCGAGCTTGTATTTACAGCCGTTCTCCTTGTGTATCGTTTCTGTCCTGTTCTCGCCTGCGAGTATCTTCATTTTTCGTTTCCTGAATACGCCTTCAACAGGTGAAATCCGTTTTGCTACCACTTTAATGTTTTTATGCAGCTTCATTATCGCATGCGCTACGAGCTGTTCATTCCTCTCGTTTATCGAATCCGCATCAGTTAGCACCGCAATGTCCCCTATTATCTCAAAAGAGGGTTTAAATCCAACCACATCTTCTATGTTTTTCCTTTGTTCACAGACCTCAAATTCTCTTGTTAAAAGTTCCTCAACACCTATTTCTCCTATTTCCTTTTCTTTTAGCGCTCGTATAAGAGGTAAATAAATAAAATCAACATCGGAAGTTATCTTTGCGTCAGTTTTCAGCAGTTTGAGTTCTTTCAACGCTTTCCTTACCTGTTCTCCTCTTTTTTTCTCCGCTTTTACGCACGGCAGATTTTCTGTTTTCATGGATTTTTGCAAATTATAATATTAGAAAGAAAGTTTTATCGCGGGTATCCAGCCGTAATATATCTTACTGTTTACATCTGTGAATTCAGTGCAGTTTATCCAACCAGTTGTAGTTTGCAGCGCAGGAGTATGGTGAATTTGCGGATAAGAGCCTGTACGTATTGTATAGTTGTAAGTATAATTTACGTGCATTGTAAAAGAAGGGGAGAAGGTAATATTATGCCAATCTCCATTGTAACCGCTCCAATGCCCTTCTGCTATTTTTGTTCCATTGGAATAATAAACTACCACATCCTCTGTATGCCCCCCTGTTCCTTTGCATGGATATGTGTAAAGTTTGGATACTGTTATTGTTTGGTTTGGCGTGATTGTCCCGTTGTACGTGCCGGAGATGGATGGATAGGTTCCTGATCCGGTGTCAAAGATAACTTTTATTGGTGAAGCAGAAACGGTTATTATTTTAGCAGCGGTATCCTTCACTCCTTCGTTATCCGTTACTGTTAAGTTTATGATGTAGTTCCCTGCTGAAGAATAACTATGATTCACTATAATTCCTGTTGCATTTGTTTCATCGCCAAACACCCAGTCGTATTTCGTGATGTTTCCATCCGGGTCATACGAAGAAGAGGCATTGAAGATCACTGTTTGATTCACTATCGGCTGCGCAGGTGAGTAAGAGAAATTCGCTACTGGAAGTTGTGGAGGGACATACCAATCATAAAAGAACACACCCGTATAAAACCCTGCTACGTCTTCATTTTCGATAATCAGCCCAACTTCCCTGTTGTTTGTTGGGCTATACTCATTCCAATTGATACTTGAAATCAAAACTTTGCTACGGTCAACAATCACGCCTTTGTTATGTGTTTTGTTAAGCCCTGTGCTTTCAATGTCAATAAATTTCGCATCTAAGTTAAGCCCTTCATCTGAGGCAATGCCCTTGACATAATCAATTGTAGCCTGGTTAGACTCAAAACTATATGTTGGGTTTAGCAATATCTTCACTTCACAGCCTCTCCTTGATGCGTTAATCGCAGCCTCTAAGAACGGGTTTTCCTGTGGATCTGCTTTTGTCCCCCACTTTTTGATATAAAGCTGCTCGACATAAACAGAACTCTCTGCTCCTTTTATCATGCCAATGATAGATTTTGTCTGCATTAGCGAAGTATCGGGCGCTAAAACAGGAGAAACATTGAACTCGCCATAAATGATTTCACTATCAAACGGATGCGAGTAATTGCCAGTTGGGATTGTCCAATTGGGCACAAAATCAGGTGAAGGATTACCATATCTGTTCCCATAGATTGGGTCATCAGGGGTAAATGGGAAGCTGTCCTTGCTCGCGGGTTTCCCGTCTTCACGGAAGACCACGCAGAAATAATTTGTTACGTTTGGATTGTTTATAATAACGCCCCAACCTCGGTTCCCAAAAGTATTGTTGGTAGGCACGCCCGTATTTCCCCAGTTCTCTGACATTACTATCGTTGATTCATTGTCTATAACTGCATATTTTGCATGATTGAACGCATATCTGTCATAAATACCTCTACTTTCATTATTTATCATAAACCTGACTTCTCCACCTGCGGCAACTGTTTCGTTTGCGATATACCTCTCTTCATCAGCAATCCCATTTACAGGGTCGCCTTCAAGCATTATTTTGACTTCAACGCCCCTTTCCAACGCATCTATTATGTGGTCCATCAGATAGAAATTATGAAACTGGTAAACATTGAGGTAAATTGATTCCTGTGCGTTGTCTATTGCATTTGCGATTTCTGTAAAGCTGCTGTCTGGAGAAGTAAATACCGTTACATTTCCTTCAAAGTTAAAAGTCTCATAAGGAAAGTGCGACTGCCCAACGACATATACTCTGAGGTCGTTCCAATCCTCTGCAGAATCTGTATCCTCATACTCACCGGTTGTCTCGTTTCTGTCCCGCTCTAAGATTACGCCTGGCTTTACACCTTTTACTGGTGTATCATTCCATCCAGCACCTGTATAATCAGAGTTACCATAAATCACGACATCTATTATCTCGCCTTCGTTATCCTTCAGGATTACTTCGTCTCCTGTATTAGCTAATTTTAGCTGTTTATCCATTTTCGTCATATTTGGTGTTGAGTCGGAATCCACACCGTATTCAAAATCCGCTTTCTGAAGCATCTCGTCATAAAATGCAGTTGCGTTATATGCGAGATATAGACTACCACCAGCACTTATATTCGCCCATTCCGGGAACGTAATAACGCCTTCGCGATCAGTAATTTGCCAGCTACCGAGGGTAATTGGATCTTCAGCAGGATTGTGTATTCTTATAAATTCCGCGGTATCCCCTTTCAGATAGGTATCATAATATACTTCAGTAATGAGGGGATTCTGTGAGGGGCTCACGGCACTAACAGTAACAACTGTCGCAGTTGCAAGCAGAATAAAAATAACGAAAGCCAGTGCCATTTTAATTTTTCTTCTGCTTTTCATTTCGCTTTTTTTATTGCGCTTTATTACCTATTTATAAAGACAAATAAATGAAAACATTCGAAGAGGATTTATTCTTCTCGTTTTATTAACAAATTTGATAACGTTTTGATGTAGCTTATAAAGTGGTGGATAAAAGTATCCTAACGCCATAGAATCACCTCTGCTGCTTTCTTCACCTTTTCTCTATATTTTTCAGGTGTGTAAACGCCTACTTTATAATTTTCTCGGAATGCGTGACTGAGCATTGACACGAGCGATGAAACTTCCCGTAAACTCCTGAATTCATTCCTAACAACAACTTTCGCTGCACTTTCTTTTAACTCCGCTTCTTTTTCTCCCTGAAAATCCAATAACACATATTTCTCATCTACGCCAGCTCGTTTGCTTATTTCCTCTTCTATTTCCCTTCTTCGCTTTTCTTCACTTAATTGCGCTACTACACCCTCGCTCAGTTCATTTATGCCTGTATATACCGCGCGTTTGAATAATCGCCTCTCGTTTATCCGCTCCATTATCTCTTCAGGATAGCCCTTTGCATTTCTCAGCGAATTATTTACTGCGGAATCGTCCATTTTTCTTAATGTTAATGCGTAGTCCTCAGACTCAGACTTCGACTCGATAAAATCCTCAAACGCTTTCAAAAGCATCAATTGTGCTATCCGGCTGGTGTGATGATTATAAACCGTAGGATGCATGAGGAATCGCGAAAAAAGCAAATATTCCGCAGGTAATATCCCCTTTTCTGTTATAACAAGGCTTCCCTTGAAGAAATCCAATCCTTGAATAAGTCTTATATTGTCAACAACGCCGTATGCCACGCCTGTATAATACGAATCGCGAACCAAATAATCCATCTTATCCACATCTATTTCACCATTTAAAATCCGTGAAAAATCGCGTTCATCACCATCACTACCTTCTACCTTTTCTCCTTTTATATAACTTAATATCTTTCGCTTGTCCAAGCGATGTTCTTCCAGAACCTCTGCAATACTGGTTGCCGATGATTCAGCTTCTGCATTTTGCACGAAAATTATATCTTCAATGTCTTCATGGCTTTTTCCTGTGAGCTTTTTTATCAGTGGCTCTGTCACATGCGAATAAGGACCGTGGCCAATATCGTGTATCAAAGAAGCGACAAGAAGTTCCTTCTCTTCTTCTTTCTCTACTTCCAGCCGGTCAAGTAAAACGTTCGTTAAATGGTAAACTCCGAGCGAATGCTCAAATCTCGTATGGTTTGCACCAGGATAAACTAAATAAGAGAAGCCAAGCTGTCTTATTCTTCTTAATCGCTGCATCTCCACGGTATCTATTATCGCGATTGCAAGGTCGTCTATTTCTATGTATCCGTGTATGGGGTCTCTTATTGCCTTTCGCATAAATCTTTTCTTAAAAAGAAAAGCTTTATCAAAAGAATAATCTTTCTTAGCACAGGTTCTTTCTTTAGAAAGAAAGTGTTTTCTAAAAAGAAAAAGTGTTACGTAACCACAATATCCCCAGCCTCTCGCTCATACATGTCCCTCACGTATGCCATCGTGCCCATAATGATCCGGCTTATCGTATAGATAAAAGCTGCGCCATACAGAATGCACGCAAGGAGGAATAAAAATAGTATATACATCCTTTCGCTTTTTAGTTCATTTAGCTCCTCTTTCGTATCCACAAAAAGCGGCTCATCTTCTTTGATCCCTGCGACCTTGTACTTCTTTAACGCATCCTTCAGGTATTTCTCCGCCTGTCCATAGTTCGCCGAAAAAGTATCGTATTTATAAGGATTTAAAAGGAGATATGTGTCCCCGATTCTAATAAGGTCGTTCTCTTTGCTATTCAATATGTTTTTTTCCGCTTCAATCCGAAAGTGTGTTGCATCGCTTACCAGCTCTTCATGTTTATCCATCATCCGTGATTCCTCATAGTTGCATTCTATTCTCTTTCTCATATCATTGAGCAGCCCATGTATAGTAGCGGCGCATTGATAAGAAATAGCGGATTCAAGCACATTCTCTTCCTCTTTTAATCCACTTATACCATCCATTGCCATTGCGTGTTCTACTGCCTTCTTTATGTTCCACCCACGCAATTCAAGCATTTTCGCTGCGTCAATCAATACCTCCTTCGTTGTCTTGTCCGCACCTGCTGAAATATCCTTCGCATATCCCGATATATCCCTGTTGTTCAGATTAGAATTCGACTCTATCGTGGATGTTGAAGCAGAAGCAGTCAGTAAGTTCTCCACCGCTTCTCCATATTTCTCTTCCTCAGTAAATATAATACCATCATTCAGCGATGATAGTAGAGAGAGTGCACCTTTCATCAAGATGGATGTCTTTTTCCAGTCCTCAGCACCTATTTCACTTCTTTCTACAACTTCCAGCATCCCTACCCCGTTTGATATTATAACTTCAGAGGATGGATAACTGCTGTATAACGGCGTTTCTCTAAATGAGTAAAAATCTTCTATCATCCGTGTGATGTTTAACGGCACGATATTCGCCTTTACTTCTATTCTCTTCGCACTTATCTCCGAAGCACTTATGGCATACGCCCATGAATAATTCTTAGGCACTGCCTCCAATCCAGGTTCTATTTTGAGCGTAATGGTTCTTGACTCACCAGGGGGTATTTCATAGAAATCTCTCTCTTCCTTTAACCATTTCCCGTATTCACCGCTTGTTGAAAATCGTAAATTCCGCACCGGTTTGTAAAGGTAGAACTCTGTTAATGTTAGGTTCACGCTTTTCTTTTCATATCCCCGCTCTTTCAGCTCTATGGAGCCGAAATCAATAGAAGGTGGAGGCTGCGTAAAATAAATAGAAGTAGAAGAAATGACGAAATCAACCGGCCATATTATCTTTATTGTTATGTCCACATCGCCATGTCCAACCTCTTTTTTATCTTTATCAGTTGCCTTTATAGCCAGTTTTCCAAGATATGTTCTCTCAGGAGCGTCGTATGGTGCAACAATATGAAGTCTAATGTTTTCACTGCTCTTTCCGGAAACTTTAGGGGGAGAATGATCTATTCGGAGAATGATTCCACCACCGGGTGATTCAGAAACGCGGCTGCTAAGATACATTGTCTCATCGCCTTCATTTTTCACTCGCACATCAATATATCTATCATATTTCGAAACTGTGCCTTTTGGCTTATCGAATTTTATTTCCAAATCTTTATCGTATAGTCTGCCAAGCTTCGGTGGCATCAATATGTATGCTTCGATATATAACGAAGTTGGGCTTATTTCGGTATTTTTTGTGGTTGTTGACAGGGAAAAAGTCCATGAATATCGGTTGTGATCTGGATGTTGTCCGGGATTAAGTTGAAATGTGATGGTAACAGGTGAGCCTTTTTTGACTCTATGGCTGGTTAAAGTTGCGGTAAGCCAACTATTTCCACTTATTCTTGACCCAATATCTACAGTTTTATATCCATATACCTCGTTGATCGTAACCTTTTCTGAAGGGTTATCGGTTCGATGAACCCTTCCAAAATCTATTTCCTCTGAAGAAGGAGATACTTCAATCTTTGCATTATATTTTATTGCTACATTGACGCGGACTTCTTTCCCTCCCGCATTTGAATTTATAGTGATCTTGCATTGATGATTTCCTTCGTTCTTTTTGGGGTCTTTTTCATATACTGTAATTTTTAAATTTATATTAGCGTAATGGTCCCCTCCACCAGGGATGCTAAAAGATGAAGGCTCTGGTTCGATATGTATGCCCTTGCCATCATATCCTTCTATATTTCCCGTCAATGTGGCATTCCAATCTGACGCTTTATTATAAATTCTAAATGATGAGCTCTCGGTGTCTTGCGTTGATGGACCGAATGAGAAGCTCACAGACGAAGGTGGGCTCACATGTATTTCTGGTGTTTCAAACGCACTTGCCATGTGCATACAAATCAAAATAGTGAGGAGTACAACGGCTCCAATTGTAATCTTAAACAATAAGCTCTTCCCCCAACTTCGTATCATCCAATTCCTCACCCCACCTTTTGAAATCCTTCCATATTATAACGGTAAAAAAGGAAAGGATAAGAAGATAAATTGCAATGACCCCAAGCATATCTCGCATCAACCTGAGATAAGTAATTCTTATCCCTGATTCAAGTCCACTCCTTTTCACACTCTCTAATTCCACATCGTGATGTTTCTCGTATATTTTCTCCGCTTTCTCAAACGAATCCCCCGCTTTTATTATCTCCATAAAAGCAGCGCCAAAGAATCCAGAAGAAGGATTTTTTGCATTATCAAGGTGTAACCATGATGCATTTATGTATTCCGATGCCCTTTCCATATCCCTTTTATACACCCATTCGTCTCTCCTCGACTCGAACTCCATCCTGCTCGCATCTCTTAGCGTATCTATGCCACCTTTTTTATATGAAAATGAACTTATCTTCTCATATTCAATCTTCACCTTTGTCTCCTTCTCGTTCCTTGAAATATCCTCAAAGAATTTCCCCTCGCTCCTGTAAAATCGCTTAAGCGCAAACTCCGCGAACATTGGTATTCCATTTTCTTCTGCTATGTCGTATCGGCTGAGCGTATTTATGGATGTATTTATTCTACCTGCGATTTCAATCGCTTCCATGTGGTCGAAAGGGACAGAACTTTTGCTTAAATCCGTCATTTGTTCAAAATCATCAATAATTCCGAGGAAAATATCCACCCACTCCTCGGTACTTGAGGTTACCACCCAACCTTCCATACCCTGTATCACCGCTTGTGTCTTCGCCTTTGCAAGATATAACTCACCATAATCGTCAAATAATTCGGGCTTATCTGCTGATATTATGTCTTCAAGTAACTCCCTTTTCAGCTCATCTGACCCCGCCGCGGGTGTGGAGAAAGAGAGGGTGCTGAGTATAATCACGGTTAGCATTAATATCATCAATGTAACCAGATTTCGCTTTTTCATCAAAATAAATATATAGCATACAGGAATTAAAAATAATAGAATTTGGAAATATTCTCTAACTGCTGGAAATATTTATGGTATGCGCCATAAATTTTTTAATAATATGGCACACCTATTCATCGGAATAGGAAACGCAGGGGGAGCAATTCTCAATGCTTTACTGGAATATAAAGAGGTGAGAAGAGCCAAGCCAATCGTGTTCATGCCCGAGCCGGGAAAAGAGAGCGGTAAAAATGATAAAATAGAGGGGACTCTAAAGGAAGAAAAAGGCATCGAACTCGCTTTTTTATTCTCAGGACTCGGAGATAACAATATAACGCTTCATATAGCAGAAACGCTGGCAGGGCTAAACATAAAAATATTTCTTGTTGGCGTTTTACCTGCGAACAGGCGGGAAAAAAGAGAAGAGCTAATAAACGCATATTATTCGATGGAAAAGCTAACAGAGCATGTGAACTCATTTATAATCGTTGATAACCAGAGGATAGCACACCTTCCTAATTTTGAAGATTATTATCCCCAGTATAACAGGTATATCGCATCTTGTATCGCAGACATTCTTAATGGGACATCACGACCAGGTTTGTTATCCGAAGAGATGCAATTGTCTATGCCTATGGGTGAAGTCATAAAAGCTTTATCCTTCGAGAGTGAGCCTGGATATGTGGCATTATCGAGGGCTTCAGAGCTTACGAAGGGATTATGGGGGTATATCTTCCCTTTTCTGAGGCACAAACCTCTTGACCTCGGAACACTTCTTCATGTTTCACTGGATAAGCTCAGCGTTTCTGATGCACCGATAGGCGGTGAAAAGAGCATCTCCTTTCTTCGAGTCCCGGAATATTATATTAGAAGCAAGAATGTGGATAGGGAACTGATAGAGGAATTCATGCTCTCGTATTCAAAAGAGTGCCATCTGGCGGTGTCCACTACGAGGCGAAACATAGTGGCGATAACCAATTTGTTCACCTATAAGTTCGAGCAATTGGAAAGACTGCGGGAGATAAGGGGGCTTGCGTATGAAGGGGTATAGGATAGGGGTTCCACTTGCTCTCTTGGCATTAATCGCTCTCGGCATCTTCATACTTTTCAATACCGGCTCAGACCTTGCAATAACTATTATACTCATTTTTATCCCGGCAGCAATAGGTGTGTCGTTCTTAGTTCGATACCTCGTTACGGTAAGAAAGAGAAGTATAAAGGAGAGGGTGATGGAGAGGGACATTCTGGGAATTGCAAATCGGTATGCAGAACAAATGCGTATTTTATACGATTTTGAAGATAAATACGGGATAAGTACGAAGGAGTTCAGGGAGGAGTTGAGGAAGGTAAAAGAGGGTTTATTTGAGCTGGGATGCAAGGTAAACGGGAAGACAAGAATAGACAGAGCGGAGGTCAGGAAAGTAGTTTTTGCAGATGTTGAATGGGTGATTAAGATGTTCGAGGGCATAAAAGACAGGCATGAGGTCGTCCTTTATTCTCGAATGATGGACAAATGCAGAGATTATTTGGAAGAGGTAAGAGAGCTTGAGAACGCAGGGTATGAGAATATACGGAGCAAGATAGAGGGGATAGAATCAAAGATAAGAAAGGGCGAGAATATAGAAATGGATTCACTTGAGCTATCTATGTTTATGAATGGAGTGGCTTCAATCCTGGAAGAAGCGCTGAGAATCTGTTTGCGAGATGCACACGGTTTAGAAGTGGAGGGCAGAGAGAGTGCAAAAGCAGATACAGCCAGAATCAGAACCGATATAAAAATTGCCGAGCGTAGCACAGAGCATGGAAACTACGAAAACGCATTAAAAGTATTGAAAAGCGTGATTGAAAGATTGATTGGGGTGTTGAAGGATGCATTTGAAAGGTATAAAGCCCACGCACTTGAGCTGACAGATGTAGTAGTTGAAATTTCGGATTTGGAAACAGAAGAGAATAAGAAAGAGGTGGAAGAGATAGGGAAAGGCATCGAAGCGTGCATGTTGCCTTCACAGATGCAAAAGCTGCGGGGGTTTGGTGATGCGCTCATAAGAAAATCCAAGTCCACTCTGGAGGCGATTTATAACGAGATATTTGAGATAGAGGGGGAAATACTGAAGCAGAGTCCGACGACGGAAGTATATCCTGTGGAATATTGGACAAGAGATAAGATGAGCGAGATTGAGGAACTCAAGTCAATGCCTGCCTCTGATATAAAAGGATTTGTTCATAGATACAGGCTTTTAGCAGCGGGTGCTCATTCGAGGTTGATGTATGATTCTGAGAGGTTGACGGATATAAAAGGAAAATAATATAAATACAAGCACATATTAAGGGGCTCTGCCCACGGTAGAGTATAGAGTACATGGAAGAAGCCAAATCGGTAGAAATTCTGATTGCTCTGGGAGTGATATTAGCAATAGTGTGTATTTTAAATGCTATGCCAGTGCAGGTATGCGAAGCGAGGGAAATAAAAGAGTTGCACATAGGTTATCAACCCAGCACGCACCAAATTGCCGAAATGATTGCGATGGAAAAAGGCTGGTGGGCGGAAGAGTTGAAGAGATTTGGCGTGGAGAAAGTAAAGGATGTTGAATTCGAGTCTGGACCGCCGGAGATGTCGGCGATGATGGCCGGGGAACTTGATATCGCATACGTGGGCACATCTCCGCCTATTACTGTCATAGATAAGGGATTAGATGCAAAAATCGTTGCGGGAGTGCAGAATAAAGGTTCTGACCTCGTTCTTTTACCTGAACTCGCAGCAAACTACACTTCTCCCGAGGACTTGAAGGGATTGAAAATAGCCACTTCCCCAGCGGGTTCGATTCAGTACACAATACTCAATGAATGGCTGCTTGATAACGGCTTAGACCCTGATAAGGATGTTGACATCAGGGAAATGTTATCTGGTGAGGCAATATCGGCGATAGAAGCGAGGGCTGTGGATGGCGTCTTCCTTCCGGCTCCTTCCCCGACTATAATAGAAGAGGAGGGTGCGGGTAAAAAAGTCGTTCAATCAGGAAAAATGTGGCCAGACCATGCGTGCTGTTGCCTATTGGTAAGCGGAGAGTTAATCAGAGAACATCCAGAACTTGTTGAGCAAATAATCAGGATACACATAAATGCAACAGAATACATAAAAGAACATCCAGATGAGGCTGCAGAGGTATTTGCAAAAAAGACCGGGTTTGACCTTGAAAAGACAAAAAAGTCCTTTACGAGGACAGATATGGAGTGGGTTCATGACCCGTATCCTCAGATAAGTTCGGGTCTCGAGTATGCAAGGGTGAACTATGAAATGGAACTCACCAATAAACTGCTGACAGAGGAAGACCTTTACGATACAAGCTTCTATGACAGAATCATGGGAATTGCACCGCCACCTTTGCCTTCGCCAAGTGCAACACCAACACCCTATCCGGGACCAGATTTTTCATTCTATTTGATTATCTTTCTCGTTTTCAGCTTAGCGATTGGACTACCCCTAATTTACTTTATTTATCGAAAAGGAAAACCTCCATCTGGAGGACCAAAACAGCAGAAACCACCAGAACCTGAAGACTACGCACAAAAAATTAAGGAATACCGTGCAAAGATGGAAGAATGGGAAAAAGAGGGGTATGATGTATCCGAGCTAAAGGAGGTGTTAGAAGGTAAAAAATGAGAGAAAATGAGTTGGAGCACTATAGGGGGGAAGCAGAATGAGACATTTATTTTATGTTTCACTCGTAGTTTTAACTTTAGGACTTCTATTTTCAGGGATTGCATCTGCTCAAGATGTATTGAGGCTGGATGCCGATAAATCATATGTCGCCAATTTAGATACCGGAGGTACTAAGACATATTATATAGATTTTTTGGGTACTGACCAATTTGAGGGTCATAAACTCGAATTCATCATTTATGTGCACAAGGTCGAGAAGGCCTACATCCCAGATGAATATGTGTTGAAACTGGAGACAAATATGGAGAATCCTGAATGGAAGTTCGGTGATGAGATCCGTTCTGCTGCTGAGTGGATAGTGTGGAAGGGAAAGGAGGAGCATGAGTATGAGCGTATGACGATCCTAGTAACAGGAGAAGTTCCAAAGGGAATTGGAAACGGGGAAGTATACGTTACACTAACTGTTGGAACGACAAAGGATGGGAAGACATTAGAAACAATAATACAAAGATTAGAGCCGAGCATGGAATTTTCATCAACAAATAAAGCAATAACACCCACACCATCAATAACACCAACGCCAACAATTCCACCAGAAGAAAAACTATATTCGATCTTCATTATCAGTGCTGTTATGATTGTGCTTATTTTCAGTATATTCATAAGCATTCGTTTGAAACACAGGATGGGTCGCAAAAAAATAGAGAGATATAAGACAAAGATGCATGAGTGGGAAAAAGAGGGGTATGATGTATCCGAGCTTAAGGAGGTGTTAGAAGATGAAAAATGATTTAGAATTGATAAGTAAGAAGTTTAACGAATTTGAAAAGAAGATTGAAAACCTGAGGAGGCTCGAAAACGAACTTGATTCATTAAATACGGAAGGATTTGAATACAAAGTTAAAGAAATAAAGTCAAAATTAAAGAGCCCAGATAAAATTCCTGAGATAAAAAAAGGATTTTTGGAGTTAAAAGAGGAAATCGCTGTTAACGAATATGAAAAGAAAATTGAAACCCTGAAAAGGCTCGAAAACGAACTTGATTCATTAGATACGAAAGGCTTTGAAAACGAAGTTGAAGTAATAAAGTCCTTGTTAACTAACCCAGATAAAATTCCTGAGATAGAAAGAGGAATTGCGGAGTTAAAAGAGAAAAAACTAGCTAAAATGAACTGCCCTTACTGTGGTGCCGAAGTTCGCGAAGAAGATAAATTTTGTGGAGAATGTGGAAAACCGCTTTGACGTGAAATTGAAGTTGCACCAGCATGAGAGGTTAAGGTAAATAAAAGCAAAATAATATATGAATAGAAGTTCTATATATGATACACACCAGTGGTATAGGGTGGTGGTCAGGGAAGCAGTTCTAAAAACAGGAGACACACGTGATGAACATGTTTAACAAAAATGTGCGTCGAACAATAAGCATTTTTTTATTGTTAACGCTGTATGTGGGGTTATGTTTTGAAGCGGCTGCGTTAGAAGAGATGGAAATAGGAGATATTCATGAGTTCGAGGGGGGATATTCGATTAAGGTCGAAACAGCCGATGTAGATACAGGAGAAGCTGAGTTTGTATTATATGAAGATGGAAGAGCGGTCGATGAGACGACTGTACGCAGTGGTAAGTGGTTTAGCCTTGATGATGGGGGAATTTTTCATTTTGAAGCTATTTTGGATTATGTATATCGAAGTGACCATACGATTATGGTTCACTTGGCTGACTACAACTGGGAGAGGGCAACACCAGCACCAACACCAACAGCACCATGGCCAGCACCAACACCAACACCGGGACCAGATTTTTCATTCTTTCTGATTATCTTTCTCGTTTTCAGCTTAGCGATTGGACTACCCCTAATTTACATTATTTATCGAATAGGAAAACCTCCATCTGGAGGACCAAAACAGCAGAAACCACCAAAACCTGAAGACTACGCACAAAAAATTGAGGAATACCGTGCAAAGATGGAAGAATGGGAAAAAGAGGGGTATGATGTATCCGAGCTTAAGGAAGTGTTAGAAGGGAAAAAATGAGAAAAAATGATTTGGAATCGATAAGGAAAATGTTTAACGAATTTGAAAAGAAAATTGAAACCCTGAAGAGGCTTGAAAAAGAACTCGATTCGTTAGATACGGAAGGATTTGAATACAAAGTTAAAGCAATAAAGTCAAAATTAAAAAGCCCGGATAAAATTCCTGAGATAGAAAAGGGAATTGCGGAGTTAAAAGAGAAAAAACTAGCTAAAATGAACTGCCCTTACTGTGGTGCCGAAGTTCGCGAAGAAGATAAATTTTGTGGGGAATGTGGAAAACCGCTTTGACGTGAAATCGAAGTTGCACCAGTACGAGAGATTAAGGTAAATAAATAAAAGCAAAATAATATATATAATTTTGGAGAGGGGGCGCAAATGGATAAAGGGAAAAAACAGCAAATTGCTGAGGGGAAGGATTTTAATATTACATTGGAGTCAGAAGAAATCGAAGAGAGGGCGGATTATTGGCAAAAGCAGTGCAATTTTCTTTATAATAAGATTCTAAAAGAGTTACCTTCCGGCTTAATACAACCGCTAAGTTATGAAAGCGCAGAGGGAGAGAAAGCCGAATTAATTACGATATTTAGCACCCTTGTGGCTACTGGTATAACTACTAAAGCATTTGACATAATATTTGATATAATAAAAATTTGGCTGGAAAATAGACCCCATACCAAAATTACACTAAAATATCCAGATGGCAGCATAATTGAATTATCGGGGTTATCAAAATCTGAAGCTTTAACGTTAATGGAAGAACACCATAGAAAAAACACAATTCAAGAGTAAATTGTACTTACTTATGCCGGAAAGAAAAATTGGATTGGTCATAGGAACAAATAATTATACCGAACCAGGAATCAAGAACTTAGAATTTGCAGAAGATGATGCAAGAGCAATAAAAGATGTTCTCTTAGAACCTGATTTATGTGGATTTGATGAAGTTATTGAAGTAATAGACAAATCCTATACAGAGGCAGCCGAAAAAATAGAGAAAATATTAAACGATGCAGAACCTGATGATTTTATCCTCCTCTATTTTTCAGGTCATGGAAAGTTGGATATGAAGGGGAAATTACGATTGTTATTTAAAAATACAAAACTTGACTATCTTCGTTCCACCTCATTACAGTTTGATTTTATTAAACAAGGTATAGAAGAGTCAAGATGCAAAAAAATTGTAATAATAATTGATAGTTGTTTTAGTGGGGCAGCGCATATAAAAGGGGATGAACTTGAAAAGTCTTTAGAGTCCTCTGGTGAGGGGACGATTGTACTTTCTGCATCTAAGGAGTTTGAGGTCTCAAAGGAAGATGAAGCGTTGAAACACGGAGTCTTTACCTATTATTTGTGGGACGGTTTAAAGACTGGTGATGCTGATACTGATAGAAATGGCCTAATCAGTATTGATGAATTGTACAATTATGCTCACCGAAAAATTAGGGAAGAAAAATACCCCCAGCATCCAAAAAAATCTGGTGAATGTGAAGGTGAGATAATTATTGGGAAGAACCCAAAGAAAATAAAAGAAAGAGAATATAAAGGAAAAAGAGAAAAACTCATTGAAAAGCATAAAGATGGGCTTCCAGTTGATTTATTTGATGAGGCAATGGTTATTCTCTCGAAAGATTATAAAGATCCATCAACTTTAACAGATGCTGAAAAGGAGCTTAAATCATACTTAGAAAAGCTTCTGAAAAATAAAATAGCTATTCAAACATATATTGATACTGTTGAAGTTATTAAGGAATCGGAACCTCGTCCATCAGGAGTTGAGGAAAAAATCAACGAAATAAGTTCACAAGCCCAAAAATTGTTTGAAGAGAAGAGATATGCAGCGGCAATTGCGAAATGGGAAGAAGTTTTGGAGTTAGAACCAAAGAATCGCAAAGCAATTGGGGGAATCGAAGAAGCTAAGCGGATTTTGAAAGAAATTAACGAATTGAATATCGCTGCTCAGCAGCTACACAATGAAGGAAAATACCGTGAGGCAATTGATAAGTGGAATGAGGTTCTCAATTTGGATCCAGAAAATCAAACGGCAAAAGGAGGTATCAAAGAGACAGAAGGAAAATTAAAGGAAAAAGCGCAAGAAAAAATCAACGAACTAAGTTCGCAAGCTCAAAAACTATTTGAAGAGAAGAAGTACACAGAGGCAATTGCGAAATGGCGAGAAGTTTTGAATTTAGGTCCTTATAATCGCAAAGCAATTGAGGGGAAAAAAGAAGCTGAAAGGATTTTGGAAGAATTAAAGCAACTCTATGACGAAGGGACACGCGCGGCCAAGGCACAGGAATGGAAAGCGGCCATTGCCGCCTTCCGGGAGTTGGTGGCCCTCGACAGCCAGTATCGAGACGCGGCTGCTCGTCTAGGGGAGGCAGAAGAAAAATTAAAGGGTATAGAGCGGAAAGTAAAAAAATACTGTCCTGAATGCGAGTATCCAAACGAGCGTGGATTAAAATATTGCACGAAGTGTGGTGCCAAATTATTTGAGAGAATCGAAGAAACTGAGCAGAATTTGAAGATATTACAGGAAAAGGAGAGAAAAATAGATAAGTTAAACATATCCGCTCAGCAACTGTATAACGAAGGGAAGTATAGTGAGGCGATTGATGAATGGAGGAACGTTTTAGATCAGGATTTGGAAAACCAAACGGCAAAGGAAAGTATCAAAAAGGCAGAAGAAAAATTAAAGGAAAAAGAGCGGGAAGTTAAGGTGGAAAAAATAAAAGAAGAAAAAAAATTACAAGTTAAAAAATACTGTCCCAATTGTGGGTATCCAAATACAGATAGATTGAAACATTGCACACGATGTGGTGCCAATTTGGAACTTAATACCTAAAATTTGGACTTTATAGGAATATTACCTTTCGATCGACAACATCAACTTATTTAAAATACTCGTAGATAATATAGTGACGAGAAATATGAAATGTCCTAACTGTGGCGCCGAAGTTCACAAAGAAGATACGTTTTGTGGAGAATGTGGAAAACCTCTTCAACGTGAAATTGAAATTGCACCAGACAAGCGAACATTAATTGCAATTCTTGTGATAGCAATTCTATGGCGGGCACTCATAAGTATGGACCTTAGAATTGCTCTTTGGGAGAGTATATGTTCGGGCATAGCTCTTTTCGTAATGGGCTGGGCTCTCTTTGCTTATATATTTCTCATGTTCAAGAGACTGAGAGGCTGGTTAGAATTGAACAAGGTTTACCAATGGATTGCCGTTTGTCTGGCAGCTATAAACACTTATGTTATCGCTTACTATGGGATGAGGTGGTTTAGATTAGCGGTTGAAACAGAAACTTATGTGTCTCTAGATTTCCTTTTCCGTGATATAAGATATATCCTGCTGGTGGTATTCTATTGCGTGGTATTATGGCTGGCGAAATATCTGAAGAAGGTGCATGGGGATTATCTGTCGTATTTAAATTTAAATACTTCAGAAACTTAGGTTAACACATTAGGTTAAAACATGAACTGCCCTAACTGTGGCGCCGAAGTCCGCGCGGAGGATAAATTTTGTGGAGAATGTGGAAAACCACTTCGGCGTGAAATAGAAATTGCACCAATATGGAAATGGGGAAGTATGATTGCTTCTTTGGTGCTCGTATTTATGTTTTACATTATTTGCTGGGATCCAGGATTCAGGTATCAAAATTACGGTGAGCCAGTATTAATAATTTCGGGCTTGCTTGGTTTTCCAGCAACTATATATCTCATGTACAGGGAAAGAACTGTAAAAATAAAATATGGACTAGCATGGATTTTATTTCCGATTCTGATAATGCTTTTTTTCTCAAATTATGATCGAACCGTTTCTGTGCTTTTCAGTATTTTAGTCATTCCCGCCATTGTCATCGATGCTATTTATGTTTACGAAGCAAAATGGAAATGGGAAAGTATGATTGCTTCTTTACTGCTCTTATTTATTTTTTGGATGCTTTGTATGGATCAGTCATACGATGAGGAGCTATTACTAATTTCGCTAATTTTTGGTTACCCAGCAACTATTTATCTCATGTACAAAGAAAGAACAGAAAAAATAAAATATGGGCTCGCATGGATTTTATTTCCGTTTCTGACATTGCTTTTTGGGCTTTTTAGTCTTGCTTCGAATTATGGCCCAGAAGATATTTTCGTGCCATTTCTCCTTTTTGCTATTCCCGCCATCGCTATCGATATTATTTATGTTTATAAAACATGATACAGGAAGTGAAAAATGATACAAAAACCCCTGAGTATAGAAATACTGATTGTTGCTATATTGCTGATCATAGGAATAATGGTGATGTTGTTAAAGTTAAAGGCGGATAATAAAGTGGCGATAAACTGGGGTGATGAAAAAGAGGTTCATAACACCACACTGAATTAATCCCGTTTTTGTTCCGTTTTATCGTGAGATACAAAGGCTTCTTTTCTCTTTGCTTGAACAGATTGCCCAATGTTTTCCTTGCACCATGCAAGAACTCTTTTCGTTGGAACTGTTTCTATAGCTTTTTGAACGACATCTTCTGTCGTTGTGGAAACCATTGCTGAAACACTCAGCAAAAGCCCAGTGAAACCGCTCTTTGCCTGATCCTGTTCCATGCGTTTCAATTTCCCAAAGACTGATTCAATCACTTCGCTACTTCCCAAAAGGCGTTCGTTCGGTTTGGCCTTCAACGATTCCTCTGCAACAAAAGCAAGAAGCTGTGCACGAACCTTTTTCGTTCGCTCTGTGTGACGGCACGGTCGAATTTTCTAGTGAAATTGCTAAATCCTTAAATTTCACCGCAGAGCACACGGAGAACGCAAAGGCATCAGAAAATCCAAACAATGGTTGAACAGTCTTAAAACTCTGTGTACTCGGCGCTCTCCGCGGTGATAATTCACTATATTTTTAGATTGTGCCTGTGTGACCAAGAATAGTCAGAAGTTCCTGCAGCTCAAGATAAGAATCTTGATACAGCCCCTGCTTTCTCACAAAGCTTTCCGTTGTTGTTATGATCTGAATAAGCTCCTCTCATTCCTCAAGCTGCTCACGGAACCTTGTTACCCATCCTAGTTTCTTTTCGAGTTGTTCCGAGTTGAACTCGCTGCTTGCATTAGTCTGCTGTTCATCGAAAAAAGTGAGCATGTTTTCTCCCCATTGGATCAGGATGTCCACATTCATATACCGTGCCTTTGTCCTCTGGTTTGGAGGCGCCAGAGCGGCTAAGGACGTTTGCTGAACCTTTCTCCTTGTTTGCGCAGCTAATTGGCTAAACTCCTGCCATGCTTCGTCCTTCTGGAGTTCATGCTTCAACACAGCAGCAGTCTTATGTTTGATGTCGTATATGTAGCAGGTCTCGGGATGCTCTTGGCAGAACTTCTCGACCCCAGACTTCAGATCGGAGCCCTTATCACCTATAATTTCCCTTGGTACCCCTGTCTTCGAAATTGTATCCCCGAGCTGTTGGAAGACAACATCCCCGCTCGATTGTCGCACAGGAAACAGAGCAATAGGTTCGACATCTTCTTGGCTAAGACAGCTCCCAGGAGCAGGTAAATTACAAAGGCGAATACCGAGAATTACCAAACACTTCTCAGCACCGAGTTGGATGGTATGATCAACAATCCACACCCAATCGTCTGCATGCTCTTTCGGTCTCGTGAGTTTGAAATATCCCAGCCGAAACAACCAGAGACGACCGGAGAACCATGAGGGCGAAGATAGCGGAAGTTCTAAAGACAGCATGACCGTCTCAATGGCACGGCTTGCACACCGAAAACTTGCTGATGCTGATAACACCAATGACACAAACAACGTGATGTGACCGATGGAGTACTGGTGATGGAAAAGAACGAGATTAAACGCTTCAGGGCTTCCTGAAACCATTGATTCCTCAGCGGTCTTTTTTTTAATTCCTCCAATTTTTCTTCTTTTTCTCGTTCCTTTGCTTTCACCATGGCAAGTTCTGCCTCAAGTTCTTTCACTCGGCTCTTCCAGCGCTCTTTACTCTTTTCCAAAAACCAAATTCTGTTCTTGAGTCGTTTGACCTCTATTTTGGCTTCGCGGCATTTGGCTTTCCATCGATCACGGCTCTTCTCAAAAAACTTGACCAGCTTTCTCGGTGGGCTTTTGTAGCCCTTGCCCTTTTGTACTTCTTCCATTTTTTTCCTCACTTTTCATTGTTTATCAGTTTTTATTATTTGGATTTGCAGAACATATAAATAGATTTTCATCGTTGCAAATTATCTATTGCAGAAGGATAATACCCTTAAACAGGCGGGCAAAAAAGGAACAAAAACGGTGTGATTTTATGATATAAAAATTGCCCAAATATGGCTAATTTTCATCACCCCAGCGATAAACATGAAATGTCCTAACTGCGGTGCCGAAGTTCGCAAAGAAGATAAATTTTGCGGGGAGTGTGGAAATGATCTACACGTTCCAAAGGTTATGGATTTATAGGAGTTACGGAGATAATAGTAATTTTGCTAATTTTCGTTTTACCAGTGACTGTTTATCTTACGTTGAAAAAAACAAGATAAAAGAGGGAAAAATGCCTATCGTGGAATTACTCGCATCCTATACCGCAGGCGTGGTAGTGAAATATCTAATCAAGCAGGTAGAAAAATATAGAGAAAGAAAAGCTAAGGAAACAACAACGGTTTTAAAAGAGAGACAGTGCTTTATTTGGAGACCACCACTTATTTAAGTACTCGGAAACTTTGACTAATCCATTGAGCAAGAAATGAAATGTCCTAACTGTGGTGCCGAAGTTCGCGAAGAGGATAAGTTTTGTGGAGAGTGTGGAAAACCTCTTCGACGTGAAATTGAATTTGCACCAGTATGGAAATGGGGAAGTATGATTGCCTCTTTGGTGCTCGTATTCATTTCTTGGATGGATTGTATTAACAGAACAACGGCAGGAGTCGCCGGTATATATGCACTACAATATTTGATGATGTTCGGTCTCCCAGCAACTATCTATCTGATGTACAAAGAAAGAACAAAAAAAATAAAATATGGGCTTGCATGGATTTCATTTCCGATTTTGACTTGGTTTTATGCCTTTCCGATTTTAACTTGGCTTTTGGGTATGCCTTATATGTGTTGGTCTGAAATGACCAGCGATTTATACGATTGCACTGTTATAACCTTTTTAGAGTTTACCTTTTTGGTCATTACAGCTATTGTCATCGATGTTATTTATGTTTACAAAACAAGTTAATAGGAAGTGAAAAATGCCGGAACCCCTGAGTATAGGAATACTGATTGTTTCTATATTGCTAATCATAGAGGTAGTGGTGATGTTGACAAAGTTAAGAGTGGACAAAATGCTTCTTCTTATGCCCATCATCGGTGTAATATTTGCCGTTATCTCCTTTGCGGTGAATGAATACAGGGATAAGATTCTTTCTTCTTTATCAGGTTCGGCTTCTTCTGCCGTGATATATGTTATATTGGCGGTGGGAGTCATATTTGGATTATTTAGTGTTGTCGCCGTGTGGTTTAGGGGAGAGAAGAAAGCAGGAAGGGTTGTTTCTGGCTTAGGTAATAACAAAATACCGGCAAGAGACTTGAAATGTCCTTATTGCGGTGCCGAAGTTCGCAGAGAAGATAAGTTTTGTGGTGAATGTGGAAAACCGCTTTGATTTTCCATTTCGTTGAGAGCGGTATTGCTGCTCGAGATATCAGCGTGGTGGCAAAGAGAATGGAAGAAGTGCCGGGTGATAGACACAAGGGGATTAGCTAATAGCTTATCCTTAATTCCTCATACCTTGTCCCTATGTTTTTCTCGTGAAAATCAGTGTAATCTTGTGGTTACAAAAAGAGCTAAACAAATACTGACATTTTATATTTTGAGAAGCATAACTTATTATTTAAATACTCAGAAACTTAATTAAATAACTAATAGAAATAAATATTTAAGAGGAAAGAGGTATGAATATGGAACCTTCGAGTATAGGACTATTGATTGTTGCCATATTGCTAATCATAGAAGTAGTGGTGATGCTGACAAAGTTAAAAGTGGACAAGATGCTGCTTCTTATGCCTGTCATCGGTGTAATATTCGCCGTTATCTCCTTTGTGTTAAATGAATACCGGGAGATTCTTCCTTCTTCTGAGTCTGCTCAAAATGTCGTGATATATGTTACACTGGCAGTGGGCGTCATATTAGGATTATTTAGCGTCGCAGTATGGTTCAAGGGAGAGAAAGAAGCAAGAAGGCTTGCTTCAGCAGCAAAAGGCATAGATAGCGCGGTTGCGGGGATTGAAAGCGATATAAGAGGGAGCGGGATGGAAATAGAGCATTTCGACGATGAGATGAGCAGCATTAAAAAAAGGGTAGAAGATTACGAATCGAAAGAGAAGGAGGTATAAACATATTAAGCAATTAAGGGGGTATGGTATTGAGGGATGGAGAAGGGAGAAGATACGGTAAACAGGATTGTAATTGGAATTGGCGGGCAGGGAAGCATCATCGTAAATAATATATTGCGGATGCTGAAGTTCAAAACAGGGAAAGTGCCGAAGAACGAGGAGTTTTTGATTATAGATACTGACCAGGCATCTGCAAGCGCATGCAGCGAAGTAGAGGAGAGGAAGAAAATAATACTAAGCAGACCGGATACGATTTTGATGAAAAATACCAATAGATGGCTTCCTGACCCGTATCTTTCGGCTGCCGGTGCGGGATGTGGACAACATCGAATATATGGCAGGGCGATGTATAATGTGCATCGAGAGAGGATATTCAGTGCAATAGGAGCAGCGGCATCCGAGCTGAGAAACAGAACAGGAGGAAAGGACTTCTTCATCCTGATGGTGTGCGCATTTGGCGGGGGAACAGGGTCGAGTATGCTACTCGACGTTGCAATAGACATACGCGATTGGATATCAAAACAGTTTGGGTCCGAGCCGGTGATGTTTGGAATTGGTATTCTGCCTTCGAGCAAGGAATCCGTGCTTCCGACAGGTAATGCCCTCGGTGCGATGAAAGAACTTCATTTTCTTATGTCGCATACCGAGGACGTCATAATAGATGACAAGAATTATTCTAACCCATTCAAATTGTTCTTCCTTTTAGGTAGAGACCTTCAAGGGCAGAACCGGGACGAGGAGCTGGAAAGGGCGATACCAAGGTTCCTTCTTGACCTCGGCTTCCTGCCGGGTGGAACGGTGGAGACGAAGGGTAAGTGGCTCGACCTCAATGACCTTCAGAACAGAGCACGGGGTTACGAAAACAGGTTTGATTCCCTTGGTTACTACGAGTGCGTATTTCCTACTGAGGAATTGTTTCTGCATTATGACATTGAGGATGAGATACCGCGGGTAAGACAAAGATTGGTAGAGATAGAGGCAAAAATATCGGATATAAGAGGTAAAATAGAGTCACAAAGAGGAGAATTGGAGAGGTTCGAGGGCAGGATAAAGGACGTTCAGCGAGAGATAGATAGTTACGAATCGGCTGCGGGAATGTTTTCTCACGTGAATGTGGCTGCAACTGCGGATGCAAAGGCGAAACTGGACAGAGCGAGGAAGAAATTAGGGGGCTTGAAAGAGGAGGTATTCGACCTCGAGATAAGGGCAAGCGACACAGAGGAGGAGAAAAGACTGGCAGAGCGGAATTTAGAACGCCTTGAGGCGCTTAAGAACAAGCTTTTCAGGGAGATAACTTCGCCGCTGAACACAAGGAGTTATCATCAGATAGAATTATCGGAAGAGGAGATAAAGGGCTTAAAGAGGGGCAGAGAAGACCTGAAAAATCTCTCTTTCTTTGACATTATGAAAAAGCTCGACCGCGAAGAGGAGTTCTTCAGGTGGACGCATTCGCCGATTAATGAGGGCGACATCATATTCAATCCGATGGTAAACTACCGGCATTCGATAGGGAATGCCATGACATCAAAATATATAGATGTCCTTCATGATTACGGATTCCTGTCAGTAGATGCACAAGGGAATGTGGTGAACGAGGAGGAGAAGTTCGGGCACTTCATCGCGGTATTGAGCACAAGGGCGGACAATTTTGATGATGCGAGGCTTGGCGGCGGCGCATTTAAGAGCATGGTGACAGAAAGGTTCACAAAGGATGCAGACGTTCTGAAACTGGATACACCAGCACGTGCACACAGCTTTGCCATGTACACGCTTATGATTGGAGTTCAACCATGGGCGCCTGGTCCCGGGCTCCCGCCGCGACTTCGTGAATTGGAATGGCTTGAGAAAGCATATAGTGCGAGCGATTTCTCTAAACTGCCGCGACACCACTCTCTTTTCTATGGGACCCCAAGACCATTCTCCATGATCACTGGGATACCATACACACCGGGTGCGGAGGAAAAAAACAGGGATATGGTGACGAATTACTGGCAGGATTACGAGATAATAGAGCCCGAAGCAATCTGGAACAACGTTCCTGTCGTGCTTGCACAGTGCTTGAAGATGTTCGATGATTTGCTAACTGGCCTGGATATGGCAGAGGATATAAAAAACGTGCGTGTCCCGGACCCGGAGAGCTACTCAATAGCAAATCTTACGATGCTGGTTCACGGACTTGAAAACGCGAGTAAAAGCATGGAAAAGGTGAAGAGATGGACTAAAGAGGCAGGAAGGGGATTTACAGTCTTGAAAAACGAGCTTGACGAATTGATATTTAAATTAAAAGGAATGGAAAGGGCACCCGCTGAAGATAAAGCAGAGAAAATGCTGAGAATGATAAACGACTCCTCAAGAAATATGGAGATATTGCTTGACCGGATTGAAGACCTGTCGAACAGGTTTAGTGACGATATAAAATCGGTCATTGAAAAAGCGATGGTTTTCCTCGGGAAGATACCTTCTGAAGAGACTACCTCAAGCGTGATAAGGCATATAACGAAGGCGGAGTCCGAGATTTCGAAGATAAGGGAAGATAGTATGAAGGCGGCAAAGGGGATAAAAGAGATGGGTGGTCCACTTGCAATGATGTTATCCTCCTTAAAGGAACTGAAAAAGATAACAGAATCAGGGGAATCAGAAGCTGAAACCGAAGTTGGTGCGGAGAGGAAAGAGAAGATGAAGAGTGTAGAGCTGCCTGATTTATCACTGAATATGAGGGGGAAAGAAGAATGACCATAAGACGTTTATTTTATATTTCACTCGTAGTTTTGACTTTTGGACTTCTATTTTCAGGGACTGCATCTGCTCAAGATGTATTGAGGCTGGATGCAGATAAATCATATGTCATCAATTTAGATACCGGAGGTACTAAGACATACTATATAGATTTTTTGGGTACCGACCAATTTGAGGGTCATAAACTCGAATTCACCATTTATGTGAACAAGGTCGAGAAGGCCTATATTCCAGATGAATATGTGTTGAAACTGGAGACAAATATGGAGAACCCAGAATGGAAGTTCGGTGATGAGATCCTTTCTGCTGCAGAGTGGATAGTGTGGAAGGGAAAGGAGGAGCATGAGTATGAGCGCATGACAATCTTAGTAACAGGAGAGGTTCCAAAGCCAATAATACCCGTAGAGGAGCCGGGGTTCGAAGCATACAAAGAAACAAAGGGAATTGGAAAGCGAGAAGTGTATGTCAAATTAACAGTAGGAACGGCGAAGGACGGAGCGACATTAGAAAGAATTATACAACCGTTGGAGCCCTCAATGAAGTTCTTCTCGACGAGTGAAGGAATTCAAGATGCGAAGACTGAAATGGATAAAAACTTGGAGGAGGCAAGGGGTGAGATTGGTGAAGAAACTGATTTGGAAAAAGATATACGGGAGCTCTATGAAGAAGGTCATCCTGGTTGGGCATCTAGGTTATCGGAACATTATAAAGCGCCAGTCGTGGTTGAGCGGCAACCACTTGAACTTATTATCATTTTGTGTTTAATATTGGGATTGATACTGGGTTCAGCAATCGTATATGTGTATGTTTCGAGAGGAGGTGGTAAGGGAGTGGATGTGAGTCAGATTTCATCGGAGCTGAATGATACATCGGGTAAAATAGAGGAGAAATCGAGTTCAATCAATGCAATATCAACGAAATTTGCAAGGAGTGAGGATGAAGAGAAGAGGAGTGTTGCAAGAGACTTGATACGGATAAGAGCGAGTTTGAATGAGATATCAAACGAGATAAGGGCGATTGCGGATAGGATTAAAGGATCACGATAATACTGCTTGTAAAAAAAGCACATAATGAACTTCACTCTTTTCTAAGGAGTTGGGAAATATCTTTTAGGTTCTACGGAGCATATCTTTTTCTTATGATGACCAGAACAAAACGCGTGTTCTTTTCGTGCTCGATGCGCGGTGGCTATAGCAGAGTGACGCAGGCGGAATTACGAAAGATTCTGGACATAATAGAATCGTTGGATTTAGAACTCATTAGCAGGCATCAAACCAGCGAGAACTTTATAGAAAATGAATCACGGCTCACGAATAAGGAGATTCACGATCGCGATTATCGCTGGCTGCAGGAGGCCGATATTGTCATCGCGGAGATAACCAACCCGAGCCTCGGCGTCGGCGCTGAAATTGCCGATGCGATTCAGCTCGGCATTCCGGTATTGGCGGTCTATAGAAAGAAGTACGAGCACCTGATTTCCGCTTACATTAGCGGCAAGGCGGGCGTGGTGTGTAAGGCGTATTCGGATTATGGAGAGCTGCGAGCGAAAATCAAGGAGTTTGCGTGGTAAGAGGCAGAAACTCTCTTACCAACTCTCCTAACCAATAGGGGCCAAACCCAATAAGGGGCCAAGCCCTCTTTATCAACCTTCCCAACCAATAAGAAGCAAAAGCGATTATTTTTTTAAAAAAATGTGTACCGATTCATTTCATTTTTCGAATATATACGGTAGATAACTGAAATATAGCTATACACTTAATAGAGCTAGATGGATTGCAATAGAGTTCCAGCCTGCTAAGTGTTTATTGTCCGCTGTTCTCAAATCACACAAAAATACCTACAATCCTCTTCACTTTTCCCGCAACTTCCACTGTGGTATTACCGAATATCCTCACCATCGGCTCCTTCCCAACCGCACCGAGATCAAAAATCACATCAGGAAGAAAATCCTTGCTTGCTTCTCTTACACCCCAATCCATTGTTTTCACATCTGTCGGTTCTTTTTCTCTTTCAAAAGAAGAAATTAGTAACCCTGCTTGTTTACACGCTTCTATGATTTCCGCTGAATA
>Ga0209986_10000508_pt1 | contig 37332 bp, 21 predicted proteins | sample BlataG_FD_183168 | JGI IMG/M metagenome (GOLD analysis project Ga0209986, IMG submission 183168) | Deep subsurface microbial communities from Black Sea to uncover new lineages of life (NeLLi) - Black_00105 metaG (SPAdes) (version 2) | ecosystem: Environmental > Aquatic > Marine > Oceanic >... | reverse complement strand
CACAGGTATATCTTTGTATTTCTTTTTTATCTTCTCACTCACCTTAAAACCAGAATCGAACTGCTCCATCATGATATCCAGAACAACGATGTCAGGGCGAACATCCTCGAGTTTTTCCATACACTCTCTCGAACTTTGAGCGGTGATGACTTCATAGCCTCTGTTTTCCAGAACGGCGGTATGCATCTCCAAGAAATCCGTATCATCATCAACAAGAAGCACCTTCTTAGCCTGCCTTACTGCCTGCTTGTCTGACTTCTTCATGACAAGCTTTAGAATCCGCCGCAGGCTATCTTGATCTTCGATGGAATCTTCCACTTTTGATACAAGATTATTCCCATCATAGAATTGATACTCAATCTTGCAGCCACACTTGACATGACAGCGGAAAATCTGTTTCAAGGCGTCTTCCTCATCATTGATTTCCAGCTTCTTTCCTTCAAAAAAAGGACATGCTGTCCATTCTCCAGGAATTATCATTTCCTGAAGTTCAGGGCAGTACACCTGTATGAAAGGTTTTAATTTATTTTTCATGATTTTAAACTCCTGTTACACAATAACTTCTATGCTTCCTAAATCTTAATGATAGGAATTTCCTTTTGCAGATCACCACAAACTCCCAATAGGTTTGTCGAATCTCCACTTGTTAACATCCACAAATAAACATATCACACCCTAAAAGACAAGGTCAATTGCGAAAATAGAATTAAACAGCAAAACAGCAAGCCGCAAGATAGACTCCAGCTCTCAAATGAATAAAAAAGCAACCACGGACGCATTCAGAAGTATTCGTCTCTTTCCTCGGTAGTCAAAAGGAGTTCGTGCTGGAGGATTTGAGGAGGGGGAGGCCGTTCGGCCATGAAGGTGAGTTTGAGGTGAGCGATAATCTTGTCGATAACTTTATGATCTTCTATAAAAGAGATGATCTTCATCTGACCTCCACACGAGAAACACAGCAGAGGATCAACACTTTGAGGAGTTTGTCTCAGAATATGAGAATCGCTTCGAGAGAGAGTATGGTTACTTTCGCCCGGTTATTAAGGAAGTAGTCGAGAAGTACCTGGACTGTGGAAATCCGAAGTGCGGCTTTGCGCGGATTCGGTGCAGAGATTGTGGGAAAGAGTTTTTATTGCATTTTTCCTGTAAGGTTAGGGAATTCTGCCCCTCCTGTCATGCAAAACGGCGTGAGGAGTGGAGTGAGTGGATGAGAGATGAGCTTCTTCTTGATGCTCCTTTATCTGGAATTTATTGCCAGAGTGACCTCTCACATTCCCGATAAAGGTCAGGTCATGATTCGTTGCTACGGTCTTTATTCTTAGCACAAAAGGGAAATTCCTATCTCGAAAATTGTGGCATTTTTGTGACGCAGCTTTTCCTGGCATTTTTTAAGCTATAAACTTAGCCATCTTTCGAACCTATTGCTATAATTAAAGATACGCCAAATCTCACTGTGACATTTTTGTGACCGGAAAAAAGGGAAAAATAGGGAAAAAATAAGAAAACAATTGGAAGGAAAAATAATTTTGAATGAGCTAAGTTATTGAAAATAAATGCCGAGGGCCGGACTCGAACCGGCACGTTGAATAACCAACGAGGGATTTTAAGTCCCTTGCGTCTACCAATTCCGCCACCCCGGCAATATCTTCCCTGGATAAAACTAGGCAGCTTTTACAATTCCAAAATATAGATGATTTAGCTCTTTTTTTCAACATTATATAATTGCCCTGGATTATTCACGAGCCAAGCTAGCCGCAGAAACGAGGCCTTGGGATCAGACCTGTAAAATCTGCCTCAACATGGTCATGTTTTGCCTTTAGGGAGAGAAATCATTCTCCCCTTTGATTACGCATACTTCCTCAGGATAAGGCTTAACTCCATAGACATACAAATTTAGCAGGCCTAGTTCTACCTGTTGACTTAAAATTTGTATAATATTAGATTAATTATGTTTTTTTACTAATCAAAAAACTTATAATAAAGCTTAAATGGACACTCAAATAAGGGGAATAAAGGGATAATAAAAACTAACAGAATCTGCATACTAGCTTTAAATAAAAGACATCCCCCTATAGAAAAATAAACGTGTTCCCTTTTCGAAAGGCTAAAAATTAATATGGTCAGGCAGAAGATAATTATATTATTTTTAGGAACCCTCCTTATCATAAACATCCATGCCCTGGCCATAGAAACAGGTGAAATCAAGGGAAAGGTCCGGGATGAAAGCGGCGAAGGTCTCCCCGGAGTTGAAATAACAGCAAAAAGTACAAGCCTTCAGGGCCAGCGGACCATCCTCTCTTCAAAAACTGGCAATTTTCATTTTCCACTTCTTCCAGTTGGAAATTACACTCTGACTTTTAAGATTCCCGGATTTAGCACACGCGTTCAGGAAAATGTTATTGTACGCCTTGGTCAGGTGACCGATTTGAATGTCACCATGAAACTATCAGAGATAAAAAAGGAAATTGTGGTCACAGCAGAAGCCCCTCTTATCGATAAAACTTCAACCGATACAAGTTTCCATCTCAGCAGCAAAGACCTGGAAAGACTTCCTGCACAGAACCGAACAGTGGTGGATGCGGTCAAGGTAACTCCTGGCGTTACGGGCGTAAGAGTTAACACCCGCCGTGGCACAGCAACTGAAGGGCTGCCAAGTTTTAGAGGTGAAGGAGAAGAAGGAACCAACTGGATCGTTGACGGCCTCTCAATTACTGGAGTGCGATTAAGAAATGCAGGAATGCGCTTAAATTTTGATTCAATTGACGAAATACAGATTATCTCCGACCCTTTCAGCCCAGAATTCGGTTCTGCCTATGGCGGCATCATCAATATGGTCACAAAAACCGGAAGTAACGATTTTACAGGCGAATTCTCCCTTGTCCTCACGGATAAAAAGCTTCAATCTTCTCGAGAAGATCAGCTCTCTGTCGTAAGCGAACCAGACTATTTTTCCAACTACAACTGGTATTTTAATCTCGGCGGCCCCCTGATCAAAGACAAGCTGTGGTTTTTTTTCTCGGATAATTTCTTTACGGATACAGAACAAACTAAGGATGGTTTTTTGGATTATCTTTTTGTTCCTGAGGGCAAGAGGACCACACCCAGCAACAACCTTTTTGCAAAACTCACTTACGCTTTAAACATCAATCACAGCATATCTCTTACATCGATGTTTAATAAATCTTTTAGACTTAAAGGTGGAACAGGAATTCCGGACCTATTTGAAGAAAAGTATTTTTCAGACTTCATCTTCAGGATAAACTACAAGGGAATTCTCAATTCTTCAACTTTTATTGAGGCTGGACTGGGACAGATCAAGAGAGACTCTTTTATAGAACCAGTCGATAAAGACCTCGGCCCTGCCCAGTACTATATCGAAGATTTAGCCCGGAGCATCAATAACTCCTACGGAGATGTTACAGATGACCAGAAAAGGCTGGACTTTAATATCAAACTCACAAAACACGTGGAAACAGAAACCTTTGGCCGTCATGAGCTCAATTTGGGCCTTGAATATTACGCTTTCTCTTCTGAATTTGCTGTTGATTTCAGCGGAAAAGATGAAGACCTATTTGCCAACAATGATTTTGATGCCGGAACAAAATACTATTTTGACACCTGGAGGGGCGGAGTAGGAACACCAACTTTTTTCTACGAATACGGGGAGTTCAACTTTATTAACTCTTCACGTGGAATCGGGCTTTATTTCAAGGATAAAATCACTCTGAACAGGTTCACTTTTATGGCGGGTTTTCGCAGTCAGACACAGCTTTGCCGTGACGACAATAAGGAGAAGCTCTGGTCATGGGGTATAACTGATTATCTTTCACCTCGCTTTTCTCTGGCTGTCGATTTACTAGGTGATGGAAAGAACATTTTAAAGTTCGGATGGGGAAGATTTTCCGATTTAATCACAACTATGCCTCTTGGTCTGCTGAATTCTGGAGCTGGCTTGACGTTCCGTACCTATAGATGGCAGGGCCCTTCAAATCCATCAGAGGCTGAGCTTCGCAATGCTTCAAACTGGCTGTTTGAAAATGAACAGAAAAGCCAAACCTTTGAAATTGCCGAGGGATTAAAACCGAATTTTCTCACGCGGTACCTCATCGAGTTTGACCGTAAATTAGGACAAAACTGGGCGATAAAGGCACGTTATGTCCGTTCGAAAGCAGAAAAGCTGCTCGAAGTGCTTTTTGAGTTTGACATAACAGCAGGATATAAATTCGTTTATGACAACTTTGAGCTCAAAAGAAGAAATTATCAGGGGATTGAAATAGAGGTTAATGGAAAAATCGGTTCCAATTTTTTCCTTAATGCCTCCTACTGCCACTCTTCAGCCAAAGGAACCAATCCCGGACAGAGCGAAACAGGGTCCTGGGCTCAGGAAGAAGGGAGCACAAATTATATCGGACTTTTCGGAAACCATCTTTATGTTCCTGACCTTCCTGAATTCGCAGACACAAAAAACTATGTGGATTGGGCCCTGGGCGGCCTGGGCGGAAGAGGGATCGGAGATGAAGGCTGGTATGGAAAACTCCCCTACTCCATTGACCACACTATTAAGATGAACTCTGTGTTTCTCGCCCCTTATGGCTTGACATTTTCTATGGCGCTAGAATGGATATCCGGATATTATTGGGAAAAATTAGGTTACGTTCCTTTCTTCGGCGGATATTATTCCTTTCCGGAAGGAAGGGGCACAAGGGAAAGCCCTTCGCTTTGTTACCTGGACCTGGGTTTAGAAAAAGAGTTTCGACTGGGTAAATTACACCTTCCCCAAAGTTTGGCTCTGACTCTCCGGATTGACATTTTTAACCTTCTCAACACTCAGAGACCTGTATCTTATGTCAAGGAAGATATCTCAATTTTCGGGGGGGTCTGGGGAAGGCAGCAGCCCCGCCAGGCACGTGTGATGGTTAGAATCAAGTGGTAAAAAAGGTATTCATCCTTGAATATAGGAGCTTGGTTAATCAGAAAGGGCTTGATTCATCTGTAGGGGCTTGATTCATCTGTCCCCCTTTTTTACTTTATTACTCGACAGTGACACTTTTTGCCAGGTTTCGCGGCTGGTCAACATCAGCTCCTCTCTTTGAGGCAATGTAATAGGCAAAAAGCTGTAAGGGCAGAGTGGCTAAAAATGGAGTAAAAAGAGGGTGAACAGAAGGAATAGGAATGACTTTATCAACTTTTTCCTTGATTTCCTCATCATCTTCAAAGGCTACAGCCAGGATGTATCCATCTCTGGTCTTAATTTCAGATATGTTGCTTAACATCTTTTCATATACTCCGTCCCTGGGGACAATGGTCATCGTGGGCATCTTTTCATCAATGAGGGCAATAGGACCGTGTTTCATCTCCCCTCCTGGATAGCCTTCGGCATGAATATAGGAGATCTCCTTCAATTTGAGGGCTCCCTCCAGGGCAACAGGAAAGTTAACTCCGCGCCCTAAATAGAGAAAGTGGGAAAAAGAGACAAATTCTAGAGCCAGTTCCTCGATCGATTTGGCCTGGTTAAGAATATTCTCCATTTTATGTGGAATTCTCTGAAGGCTCTCGATAAAGGAAAGACTTTCCTTCTCATTTATCTTTCCTTTCACCTGTGCCAAATGCAGCGCAAGAAGGGCAAGCGCTGCTAACTGGGCGGAAAATGTCTTGGTGGCTGCTACTCCAATTTCAGGTCCTGCATGGGTATAAAGAACTCCATCTGTTTCTCTGGGAATGGAGGAATTCACCACATTGCATATAGCAAGAGAGACAGGATTTTTCTCTTTGACAGCTCGTAAGGCTGCAAGAGAATCAGCTGTCTCGCCGGATTGAGAGATCACAATAACAAGAGTTTTCTCATCCAGGATAAATTCACGATAGCGGTATTCTGAGGCAAACTCAACATCTACAGGAACCCGGGCTATAGTCTCCAAAAAATATTTGCCAACAAGTCCAGCATGATAAGAAGTACCGCAGGCAATAATCACAGCTCTTGTAATATCTTTAAGAGATTCCGGAGTTATTCCAATCTCATCCAGGCATATCTTTCCTGAATCAAGAGATATCCTTCCTTTTAGGGTATCTCTTACAACCTGAGGTTGTTCAAATATTTCCTTGAGCATAAAATGTTTAAATCCTCCTTTTTCAATCATAAGGGGACTCCAGGTGATATGTTCTACTTTTTTCTCCAGCACACTCCCCTTAAAATCACAGAACTTCACACCCTGTGTCCCAATAACAGCCATTTCTCCGTCTTCAAGGAAAACAATTTTCTGGGTATAATTGAGAAGCGGATTGATGTCAGAAGAGACAAAATTCTCTTTATCTCCTAATCCAACAACAACTGGCGGACCATCCTTTGCTGCCACAATTTTACCAAGGTCACGAGTGGAGAGAACAGCAATGGCATAAGCCCCTTCAAGCTCCTGGACAGCTTGCTGAACGGCCTCTTCTAAGGAACTTTGGAAATATTTTTCAACAAGATGGGCAATCACTTCCGTATCTGTTTCCGTGCAGAATGTGTGCCCTTCTTCTTTAAGCTTTTGTTTTAAGGGAAGATAATTTTCAATAATTCCATTATGGACAACGACTATAGAACCAGTGCAGTCCTGGTGAGGGTGTGCGTTCTCTTCACAGGGACGGCCGTGTGTTGCCCATCTAGTATGGCCAACTCCGTAGCTTCCATTAAGAGGGGACAATTTCAGGTTTTTTTCCAGCCCGATAATTTTCCCCTTAACTCGCCTCACCTGAATCTTGCTTTTATTTACTACAGCAACACCGGCTGAATCGTATCCTCTGTATTCAAGCTTTTTTAATCCTTCAATAAGGATAGGAACCACACTTTTGGGCCCTGTATATCCGATGATGCCGCACATTATTTTTTCTCTGTTCTCCTGACTTTTTTCCGTTTTTCAACCTGTTTGCTCCGGGCGACAACCAGAGATCCCGGAGAGACATCTTTTGTAATTGTCGAACCTGCTCCAATGTAAGCTTTTTTCCCTATTTTTAAAGGAGCTATAAGTTCCGTACCTGAACCAATAAACGCACCTGCTTTAATGATAGTTTTGTATTTTTTTTTGCCATCGTAATTGCATGTGATTGTTCCTGCTCCGATGTTCACCTCTTCTTCCACATCACAATCTCCTAAATAGGAAAGATGGCCTGCTTTGGATTTTCTTCCAAACACAGTATTTTTCATCTCGACAAAATTTCCCACTTTTGCTTTCTGCCAGATTACATTATTTGGCCTCAAGTGAGCAAATGGGCCTACCTGAGCATCATCTTTAATAGTACTCTCCTCGATCATGGTTGAGGTTAAAATTCTGACTCGATTACCCAGCCTTGAACCTATAATATGAACAAACGGGTAAAGCTGGCATTGTCTTCCGATAATAGAGTTCCCTTCAACGATCACAGAGGAGTGGATTGTTGTGTCCACTCCAATATTAACATCAAGGTCAATCCAGGTCGTACTGGGATCATTAACAGTAACTCCCTTTTCTGTAAGGGTTTTGATCTTTCTCTGCCGGAGCACTTCTGCCGCCTGAGCCAGTTCATAGCGGCTGTTTACACCAAAGATCTCTCCGGCTCTCTTTGTTGTATAAACGCCAACCTTTTTTTTCTGGCGAGCCAGAATTTCATGGACATCTGTGAGATAATATTCACCCTTCTTGTTCTTATTCGAGACCTTGGGTAAAGCAGCAAGGAGATCTTTTATTTTAAAAAGATAGACACCAGCGTTAATTGCTTTGATTTTCCGTTCGGAAGTGGTAGCATCTTTCTCCTCGATAATTCTAATTTTATCTCCATCCCGGATAATACGCCCAAATCCTGTGGGATTTTCCAATTCTGCACTTAAAAATGTCAGGGAGTTTCCTTTTTTCCGGTGGAGTGCCAGCATTGGCCTCAATGTCTCAGGTCTCAACAAGGGTAAATCAGCATTTATGACAAGGACATCCTTTTCCATTTCTTTCTTTAAGACATTTTTTGCCGAAAGGACAGCATGAGCTGTTCCCAGCTGTTTTTGCTGGGTAACAAATCCAACTTTTCTTAATGAGACGTCCTTTTTAACTTCATCTTTCTGATTTCCCACAACCACGTAAACCTTCTGTGGTTTTAGCCCGAGTACACAATCCACCACCAATCGAAGCATAGACTTCCCGGCTAGAGGATGGAGAACCTTGATTTTATCCGATCTGAATCTGGTTCCCTTACCTGCAGCTAAAATAAGAGCAAGAAATCCTTGTTTCATACCATTCTGGTTATCAGCTTAAATTTTTTATCCTCCCAAAGAGGTTCAAAATCCGCTTCATTCTGAGCTAATATCCCGAAAAATTTATCAAGCTTAATAGCCTTCTTCAGATGTTCTAAACAAGACTCACCCTGTCCCATCAAGCAATAGGTATTAGCTATCAAATAGGATATTTTACCCTCTTTGGGCTTCATCTCCTGGGCTCTTTCTAACAAGTTGAGGGCTTCCTCATAATCTCCTTGATTTATTTTGAAAATGCTGTACTCATAATAATCATTGAATGTTTTTAATTGAACTTTTTCCTTTTTTTGTAGTGCTCCACATATTTCGAGATAAATTCGAGCACGGTCAGCAAGTTCTTTTTCTGAAGAAAACTTGTCTAAAAAAGCCTTCAGTAATTCAGATGTTTTTTCGTATTCACCTTTGTGATAGGCTTTCATAGCCAAGTCATAAGCTGAAAGCGCTTTTTCGTAGTCATCTTTTTTTACCTTCTCTTTACTTTTTGTAACCATTAATTTTCCTTAAACTTAATATTTTTTTGATTTTCCCATTCTATCTCAGGAGAACTGCTTTGACAAGAGAAAAAAGGTCAAAAAATGATGTCAAACATAACTCCAGAACTCAGGGCTGTCTAAAAGAAAATGTATAGCTTTTAGATGAAGCCAATGACCAGCCTTATGTGCTTTAAAATGTCCCATTAGAGGTGAGCCCAGCAGGGAGAGATCTCCTATCAAATCCAGGACTTTATGGCGTACAAATTCATCTGGATACCGCAGTGGCCCGCTAATGACTCCTTTTTCATCGAGCACAATGGCATTATCCAGCGATCCACCCAGAGCCAACCCCATATCTCTGAGAGCAGGAACATCTTTTAATAATCCGAAAGTTCTGGCAGGAGCAATCTCTGTCACAAAGTTATCCAAATTTACAGACATACTCACTTTTTGTTTCTGAATAGTGGGATGATCATATTCGATTGAATAAGTTATTTTAAATTCTGGATCCGGACTAACTGAAACAACAGCATCCTTTTCCCTAATACTAAAGGGTTTGAGAATTTTGATATCCTTTTTCTTCTCAGGAATCTGCTTTGTTCCAGCTTTAAGAATAGCCTGGACAAAAGGAGAAGCACTTCCATCCATAATGGGAATCTCATCTCCGTTTATCTCGACAATCAAACTGTCGATGCTAAACATATAAAGAACGGCCAAAAAGTGTTCAAGAGTCTGAATTTTACATTCTTTAGAAGTAATGTAAGTTGAATTCCTGGTCTCTATTTTATTTGGATCAAGAGTGAGCTCCACATTTCCGAGGTCAGTGCGCCGAAAAATGATTTCCCCTGACGAAGAAGGCTTTAAATGAAGGTCTACATTTTTTCCGGAATGAATCCCGATTCCTGAAAGATGAATCTCCTTTTGTATGGTATTTTTATCTTTCATTTTCAGCTAAACACAACAACCTTTTTAGAGGATAAACCTTTAGATTTTCAACAAAAAATCCCTCTTTATGGTTCTAACCAGTATAACTTAAAACTCTCCCCGCCTGCAAATGAGAAAAAAAAGGATACAGGCTGCTTTATCTGGAACTGTAGGGATTGGATGAATCAAATCCACCTTAGAAAATGGGGATAATCCCCAGTATTTATAATCATTTATTTTAATCAATTGTGGGTTTGATGAATCAAACCCCTACAGATGAATCAGATAGATTTGATGAATCAAGCCGCTACAGATAAATCAAGCTCCTATAATTAATAAAACGCAGGCCATTCTCTTTTTGTCTTTCCAGGTTGGTTACTATAGCTTTATCTCGAGATATTTGATAAAATCAGCCTGATGAGATCTCAACTCGAAGATGTTTTGAAGAAAGTCCATCAGGGAAAACTCTCTCCAAAAGAAGCTCTGCATATTCTTAAAGATTATCCTTATCAAGACTTAATATTCGCCAAAATCGATCATCACCGGGAATTACGGAAAGGATTCCCTGAGATAATCTATGGCCTGGGAAAAACAGATAATCAAATTTTAAAAATTGCCCAAGAAATTATCAAAAAAGGTAGCAATTTGCTTGTCACAAAAGCCGGGCCTGAAGTATTCAAAAAACTAAAGAAAAAAATTCCTAAAGTACGCTACAATCCCCTGGGTAAGGTGATTTACCTCAAGCAGAAGAAACCAATTCCAGGAAAAGGAAAAATAGCTATTGTAACAGCTGGAACTTCAGATATTCCGGTAGCAGAAGAAGCTGTAGTAACCTGTGATATTTTGGGTAACAAAACAGATAAAATATACGATGTTGGAGTTGCAGGTCTTCACAGGCTGTTTGGTGAATATGATAAGATCAATAAAGCAAAAGTCATTATAACTATAGCCGGGATGGAAGGAGCCCTGCCCAGTGTGATAGCTGGAATTGTTAAAATTCCGATTATAGCTGTTCCGACAAGTGTCGGTTATGGAGCAAGCATGAAAGGACTGGCTGCTCTCCTGGCTATGCTCAATTCATGCCCTGGTGGTGTGGGAGTCGTCAATATTGACAATGGCTTCGGTGCAGGATACCTGGCAAGCCTGATTAATCATCTCTAAAAAAAGGACAGGCTAATTTTATCCTTAGGGATTAGGTAACACTTTCTGTAATGATATAGAAGATATAAAAGTCATTGCGAGCGACCGAAGGGAGCGTGGCAATCTCATAAGATAAGATGCTATTCTTATTTATATTATGACTTCATTTCACTATATGAGATTGCATAGCCTGTTGCGAGCGTAGCGTGGCAATCTTCTGCGCTTCTCGTTATGACATTATAAAAGTGTTACCGAATTATTGAGTAAGTAAACCTGTCCCCTTTTTTATTAACCGTCTCTTTTTTACTCTTTTTCCTTCACTTAACGTATAATTTGTAAAACTTTAATTTTTAACCACTTAGACGCTTGACAATTGAGTATCTCCCCCCTATATTTACTTGTAGTCATTCTACATCCTTTAAACGAATACCCATGGAAATAATAGACCAGATAAGGCAAGTTGCGAACATCATTGATATCGTTTCGCAGTATACTACACTGCGAAAGCGGGGAAAAAAGCACATTGGACTCTGCCCATTCCATTCCGAAAAAGATCCTTCCTTTACTGTTGATGATGAAAAACAGCTTTATCACTGTTTTGGATGCGGAGCAGGAGGAGATGTTTTTACTCTTGTTATGGAGAAAGAAAGCCTCAGCTTCCCGGAAGCTCTAAAATTTCTGGCTGATAAATATAACGTTAAACTCCCAGAAAGGAGAAAATTCTCCCCGCAACTTCAAAAATTAGAAGAACAATTATTTAAAATAAACGAACACACCCTCGCTTTCTTCAAGAAAAACCTCTTTAATACTAAAGAAGGCGAAAAAGCCCTCGATTATCTTCAAAAAAGAAAAATTTCTAAAGAAGTCATTCAGGAACTGAAGATCGGTTATGCATTAAATTCCTGGGATTCCCTCATCCTCTTTTTTAAAGAAAAAAACGTGGAACCAAAACTCCTCGAGAAAGCAGGACTAATCCTTTTTAGCCAAAAGAAAAACGGCTATTACGACCGGTTCAGAGGAAGAATCATATTTCCAATATTTAATTTAACCGGCAAGGTTATTGCTTTTGGGGGAAGAACCATAGCAGACGCAGAACCGAAATATCTTAATTCCCCGGATACACCAATCTACACAAAAGGGAAATTTCTTTACGGTCTAAATTTTTGTAAAGACTCAATCCGGGAAAAAGGCGAAGCTATCCTTGTAGAAGGATACACAGATTTTCTCGCTCTTTATCAGGCAGGAATTACAAATGTCGCCGCCTCATTGGGCACAAGCCTGACCTCTGACCAGGTCTCTCTTGCTTTACGGTTTACTCCAAAAATTAATGTCAGCTACGATGCCGACCCGGCAGGGAAAAAAGCAGCCATCCGCGCAATATCTCTCTGCTTTGAAAAAGGCCTTCAAATAAAGGTCCTGACTCTCCCGGCAGGGCTTGACCCTGACAGTTACATCAAGAAATACGGGGCAAACCAATTTAATAAGCTGGTCCAAAAGAGCACCCCTGGACTCAAATTTTTAATCGACAGCCATCTTCAAGAAGATAATATCGAAATCCCGGAAGAAAAAGCAAAAATCGCCCGCGATATTGTCAGTGAGATAGGAAGGATACCCGACCCAGTCGTCCGCAGCGAGTATTTTAAACAAACAGGCGAATATCTCTCTATAGATGAACATACACTCAGGTCAATGGCCAAACAGAAACCAATTGAGAAGAAGGCAGAAGAAAAAGATTCCTTTCTTAATGCTGAAAAAAGACTCCTTCAAATACTCATTGAAGATAAAAAAATTGGCCCGTATGTATTTGCAGAAATAAAAGAGGAGTACTATCAAGGCTTGAGAAGTGAGCCTATCTTTATCGCTTTATCAGAAAGTTTTAAAAAAGGGGAAGAATCAAGCCTTCCTAAATTAATACAAAAGATCGATCCTTCTCTTTCTGCCTCTTTGACACGAGCTCTACAGGAAAAAGAACAAGACGCAACTGTCGAGGAGGCTTTAGAATGTTTAAATACTTTAAGACAGCTCTCACTTGAAAACCAGGCAAAAAAGCTAAATTTAGAAATTGCTAGATTAGAAAGGAATAAAGAAAGGGACAAGATTTTACCTCTAATAAAAAAATTTCAGGACATAAAAAATCAGCTATCTCTATTATCGGAACGAAATTATCAAAATTTGGGTTATAATAAAGGGGATAGCACAACAAAGGAGAGAAGCTAACATTGGCATCAGAAAACAAGCCTCATAAAGAAGAAATTCACGAACTGATTTCAAAAGGAAGGAAACAGGGCTATCTTCTTTATAAAGAAATAGAAGACTCATTCCATGATGATATAGACTCTGAAGGAGTTTTTAAAGATTTTCTCAAATCCATGGACGAATATGGGATTAAAATCCTCGATGCTAAAAAGAAAGTAGTTGCTCCTAAAAGAAGAAAAAGTGACCTAGTCTCACTTCACGGCCTGGAACGTACAACTGACCCTGTTAAGCTCTATCTGAGAGAAATGGGGAATATTTCGCTTTTGACTCGAGAAGGCGAAGTAGCCATAGCAAGGGAAATAGAAAAGGGAGAAAAATCCATCATCAAAGCTCTCTCTAAAACGCGGCTTGTTCTGAACGAAATCCTTTCTCTAGAGGAAATAATAAAAGATGATCCTGATTTCGTCCTGGAAATGTTTGATATCAGCGAAGATGACGTTGCGGAAGGAAAACTCGAAGCGAAAAAGAAGCAGATACTGGCAAAAATCAAGACAATTAAAGATCTCAGTATTCAACTAGACAGCATCCCTCAGGCAAAGAAAAATATCATTAAGCGCGGAAGGCTCATTGTAAAAATGAGCCGCCTCATAAGGGCGCTAAACATACGTCCATCCCACAGAGAAGTTATCATTACTAATCTCCGCGAAAAGCTAAAAGTCGTCAATGAGCTAGAAGAAACAAAGGAAGAATTAAATCTTTCCCTCAATCGAGCTAAAGGTAAAAAACAACAGGCTGAACTAAAACAAAAAACCAACGAAATCAACAAACTCCTGAGGACATGCAAGAAAGAGATCGGCCTTGATTCCCAGGCTCTAAGAAAAACACTCAGGGCTATCACTGCGGGGAAAAGAATCAGCAACCAAGCGAAAAAAGAACTGGTTGCTGCAAACTTAAGACTTGTGGTTTCTATCGCCAAGAAGTACAGCAATCGGGGACTCCAATTTCTGGATCTCATCCAGGAAGGAAACATGGGCTTAATGAAAGCTGTAGATAAATTTGAATACCGGAGGGGTTATAAATTCTCCACCTATGCAACCTGGTGGATCAGACAGGCCATAACCAGAGCTATAGCTGATCAGGCCAGGACAATAAGAATTCCAGTACATATGATAGAGACTATAAACAAACTGATCAGAGTATCAAGGAGCCTTGTCCAGGAAATCGGACGTGAACCAACATCCGAAGAGATAGCAAAAAAGATGGACATGTCTGTCAATAAAGTGAGAAAAATCATAAAAATCGCCCAGGAACCTATTTCGCTGGAGACCCCTATTGGGGAAGAAGAGGACAGCCACCTGGGAGATTTTATCGAAGATAAGGTTCTTCCTTCTCCACCTGAGACTGTTATTAACATCAACCTGAGAGAGCAGATTGGAGAAGCCTTAATATCTTTAACAGAAAGAGAAGCTAAAGTTCTGAAAATGAGGTTCGGATTAGGGGACGGAAATGAGCACACTTTGGAAGAAGTCGGACAGCAATTCAAAGTGACTCGTGAGAGAATAAGGCAGATCGAAGCCAAAGCTTTAAGAAAACTAAAACATCCAAGCCGCAGCCGCAAACTGAAGTCTTTTACGGATGAGGACTGAGTAAAAAACAAAAAAAGGGATAGGCAACTTTTTCCTACAGATGAATTAAGCCCGTCTCTTAGAGAATGATTCAATTCCAATAACTTAAAAAAATGGTGGGTTTGATAAATCAAACCCCTACAAAAAAGCAGCCTGAATAAAGTAACCTGTCCCCTTTTATCTCTTATATCTTTTACTTTTATGCTAAATTGACTTGAAATTTGATATCTGCTATAAGAAAGTTAGGGCCTATAGCTCAGCGGAAGAGCCTCCGGCTCATAACCGGCAGGTCCCAGGTTCGAATCCTGGTAGGCCCATTTTCTACCTGAGGAAAAGATGTGGATATTGAGTTTAATAAACTAATTCAACTGCAAGATCTTGATAAAGAAATAATAGACACCTCTCTTTTCCTCGAAGGCATTCCCTCCAAAATCGAAGAAATCAACAAGAAAATTGAACAAAGCACTCAAATTGTAACTCAAGCTAAAGAAAAAATATCCCAGAACCAGAAAAACCGAAGAGACTTAGAATCTGAAGTCAAAGATATTAAGGAAAAAGCCTCAAAATATAACCTACAGCTTAATTATGTCAAGACAAATATAGAGTACAGTTCTCTTCTTAAAGAAATCAAAGAAGCTCAACAGAAAATCGACGATCTGGAAGAGGAGATAATCAGCGAGATGCTCTCTGCTGATGAGATTGAGGATGAAATAAAAACATCAGAACAAAAACTCAAAGAGGCAGAAGAGAAATACTCAATAGAAAAAAAAATCCTGGAACAAAAGAACAACGAGTCAGAATTAAAGAAAAAAGGACTAATCCAAGAAAAAGAAAATCTTTTGCCAAAAATTCCTGCTAGCCAAACAAGTCTTTATCTAAAAATATTCAAGAAAAATAATAATATTGCGCTATCGCCTGTAAAAGATGATTTTTGTTTTATGTGTCATATGCGCGTCAGACCCCAGGTATTAAATGAATTAAAAGAAAAAGAGAAACTTATCCTCTGTGAGAACTGCGGCAGGATATTGTATTGGCTTGAAAAACAACCTTGAATAATCTGTTCCAGCATTTCATTAAAATATAACACAGGACGTAAAGTTTAACCTGTCGAACTGATCCGTTATAAGGGGAATAAGTAAAACCAAATTTTAGTAAAAAGCTTGATGCCTAATGCCACCAGCTGATTAGCACAAATGAGGGACAGTTCTATTTTTTTAAACTAACTCTCCAGAACTTTTGCTATAGAGACAACTTCATCGCCTTTTCCAAGATTAATTATTCTAACCCCTTGAGTTGCCCTCCCGGAAGGCCTCACTTGCTCTGTTTTTATCCTGATAACTTTACCAGCCTTTGTGATCTGGATTAACTCCTCACCGGATATTCCAACTATCCCAATAGCTTTTCCAATCTTAGCATTAACTCTAAGATTTATTACACCCTTCCCTCCTCTTCGACGTAGTGGATAGAGGTTGATTTCAGTCTTCTTGCCGCAGCCCTTTTCACTTGCTGTAAAAATATATTTCTCCTCTGCTCCCGCAACGATCATACCGACAATCTTATCTTTTGGTCCTAAGGTAATAGCTTTTACACCGGCAGCCTGGCGCCCCATAGGTCTCACCTGGGTTTCTTTAAACCTTATTGCCTTCCCTAACCTTGTCCCGATCAAAATATCTTTTTTACCATCGGTTAACTTTGCTGTGAGCAATTCGTTTTTTCGGTTAAGGCCAATAGCTATAATACCGCCTTTGCGGATGTTCCGGAAATCACTCAATTTTGATTTTTTTATCCGTCCATTCGAGGCCAACATCACTACATAGCGGTCACCAGAAAAATCTTTCACCGCAACAACAGAACTTACTTTTTCATCCGGCTCTAACTGAACAAGGTTCCTGATGGATTTTCCCCGGCTTGAAACTCCAACATCAGGTATATAAAGGGCCTTAAGCCAGTACAGACGTCCTTTGCTGGTAAAAATAAGGAGATAGCTGTGTGTAGAACAAATAAAAAGGTCCTGCACAACATCCTCTGCCTTCATGATGATACCTCTTCTTCCTTTTCCTCCCCGGCTTTGAAAATGGTAGTAACTCAAAGAAGTGCGTTTAACATAACCGGATGATGTGTATGTGATTGCGACATCTTCCTCTTTGATTAAATCTTCTGGTTTTAGATCTGTGATTATTTCTTCTTTGATTTCTGTTTTCCTCTCATCCTGATAGGCCTCTTTAATTTCTTTCAGTTCCTCGACAATAATATTTAGAATAAGCTCCTCACTTCTTAAAATCTTCCTCAATTTTGTGATTTGTCTTTGTAAATCCCTGTGTTCTCTCTGTATCTTCTCTCTTTCCAATCGAGTCAGTTTCTGAAGCTGTAAATCCAGAATGGCTTGAGCCTGAATCTGGGTTAAATGGAAATTTGTGATGAGTCCTTTCCGAGCCTGATCCACCGTACGAGAAGCACGGATAAGGCTGATGATCTCATCGAGATGATCAAGCGCAATAGTTAATCCCTCAAGGATATGAGCCCTCAATTCTGCTTTTTTTAATTCAAAGCGCGTACGGCGTCGAACAACATCCTGACGATGGGAGATAAAGTAGTGCATTATGTCAAGAAGACAGAGCAACTTCGGCTGCTTCTCTACAATGGCCAGCATAATAATACCGTAGGTGGTTTGAAGGGAAGTATGCTTGTAGAGGTTGTTCAAAATAATCTCGGGATATTCCCCCCTTCTTATTTCAATCACCATACGCATCCCTTCTCTGTCAGATTCATCTCTAATGTCAGCAATACCCTCTATTTTTTTGTTATTCACAAGGCTTGCAATATTTTCGAGAAGCTTTGACTTATTTACTTGGTAAGGAATCTCCGTTATGACGATTCTGTCTCTTTCTTTATTCCGGCCCCTCTCAATCATAGCTTTTGCTCTTAAATAAATGAGTCCCCTTCCCGTCTCGTAAGCTTCTTTTATTCCTTCCAGGCCGAAGATATATCCTCCGGTTGGGAAATCCGGGCCAGGGACAAACTTCATGATTTTCTCTAAGCTGGCCTTGGGATGCTGAATGAGATGAATGATTCCGTCTATGACTTCATTTAAATTATGAGAGGGGATATTTGTGGCCATGCCAACTGCAATCCCTGAACCTCCATTTATAAGAAAATTAGGTAATTTTGCCGGGAGAACTTCAGGCATCTGGAGACTGCCATCATAATTCGGAACAAAGTTGACTGTATTCTTATCCAGGTCTGCCAGAAGTTCCTGTGTAATTTTTTTCATTCTGACTTCGGTATACCTCATAGCAGCTGGGGGATCTCCGTCTATAGAACCGAAGTTGCCCTGCCCATCTACAAGGGGATAGCGAAGACTAAAATCCTGCGCCATACGAACAACAGTATCATAAACAGCTGCCTCACCATGGGGGTGATACTTTCCTATGACATCTCCAACTATACGGGCAGATTTTTTATAAGGCTTATTCCAGGCACTTCCTGTTTCATGCAAGGAATAAAGAGTGCGGCGATGAACAGGTTTCAGTCCGTCTTTGATATCAGGTATGGCTCGACCAATGATTACACTCATAGCGTAATCAAGATAAGACCGCTTCATCTCTTCTTCTAAACTGACCACAGGCAGCTTAGATACATCATTATTGGCCATCCATTCTCCTTTTAATAAAAGAAATTCCCTCCTGCTCTTTTCCTAAATATCAAGATTCTGGGCTTCAAGAGCATTCTTTTCTATAAAATCCCTTCTCGGCTCAACTTCCTCTCCCATAAGGATAGTAAAAACCTTATCCGCCTCAACTGCATCCTGTATGGAGACCTGCAGCAGATATCTTACTTCTGGATCCATGGTTGTCTCCCAAAGCTGTTTTGGGGCCATCTCACCCAGCCCCTTATATCTCTGAATGACAATGCCCTTTTTCCCTTTCTGGAAGAGGTAGTCGAGCAGCTTTGCCTCATTATCAATCTTAATCCTTTCGCTATCGCTCAAAACATGGAAAGGGGGATTGAAGTCTTCTAATTCTCTGTGTATTTTATGAAGGTTTCGGTACTCAACCGATTGGATTAAATCCAGGTTAATCCAACAAGAAACCTTCATGCCGTTAATCTTAAAATTGACGACTAATTCATAGAGCCCATGTTCCTCATCCATGCTTAAATCCGAGGCAATGTCTTTCTCTTTAAGAAGGCTCTGGATTTTTTTCACATTCTTCTGTTCTTTTAAAAAGTCTGTACTCTCAACTCCGTTATTTAGAAGAATATCAATCAAGAAAAACGGATAGTTTTTTCTCTCTAATATCTGAATATAATTCTTTTTAGCGATTATTCTCTGGAAAAACTTTCTGAATTGATCGCCCTTGATATATTCTCTTTTTTTGCTCACTTTAAGTTGAAACTCTTCTGATATTTTTCTTATTATGTATTTTTCAAATGTGCGCTCATCTCTCAAATATTGAAAAGACTTCCCTTTGCTTATTTTATACAGCGGGGGTCGGGCTATGTAGAGATAGCCGTTTTCTATCAATCGAGGCATTTGCCGGTAAAAAAAGGTCATGAGAAGGGTTCTTATGTGGGAACCGTCCACATCGGCATCTGTCATGATAATAATTTTATGATAGCGCAGTTTCTCCAAATGGAAATCTGCCTGCTCAATACCTGTTCCAAGAGCTGAGATGATTATGCCAATCTCCTCACTTTTAATAACCTTATCAAACCTAGCCTTCTCAACATTGAGAATTTTTCCTTTAAGAGGCAAAATCGCCTGAAAGCGGCGATCCCGAGCCTGCTTGGCTGAGCCTCCTGCAGAATCTCCCTCCACGAGGAAGATCTCGCTCTCCTCAGGATTTCTTTCCTGGCAATCTGCCAGTTTTCCAGGTAAAGACATTGACTCCAGAACTCCTTTTCGGCGGGCAAGCTCTCTGGCTTTCCGGGCAGCTTCTCTTGTCCTGGCTGCTTCTAAAACCTTAAGTACTGTCCTCTTTGCAGCTATGGGATTCTCTTCAAAGTAAGCTGAAAGCTGTTCGTTCACAATGGATTCAACTATTCCCTTGACCTCACTATTTCCAAGTTTTGTCTTTGTCTGGCCTTCAAACTGAGGATTTTGAATCTTCAAGCTCAACACAGCGCACAATCCCTCCCTCGTGTCATCGCCGGTTAGATTCTCCTTTAAATCCTTAATCAGATTGTTAGTTTTGGCATAGTTGTTTATAGTACGGGTTAATGCTGCTTTGAATCCTATTAAATGGGTACCGCCCTCTGTGGTATTTATATTATTCACAAAAGTAAAAATACTCTCAGAATAACTTGTGTTGTACTGAAGGGCCATCTCCATGACAATCTCGTTTTTGATGCACTCAAAATAGATTGGCTTGGGATTAAGGACGGATTTATTTTGATTAAGGTACTCTACAAATTCCATAATTCCGCCCTTATATTGAAATTCATTTGTCCTATCGTTCCGTTCATCAACAAGAGTAATTTTTAATCCTTTATTCAAGAAAGAAAGCTCTCTTAATCTCTGGCTGAGAGTTTCAAAATTAAAATCTACGGAATCAAAGACATCTGGATCAGGTCTAAATGTAACCTTTGTGCCGGTCTTTTTTGTCTTTCCAATCTGTTTTAATTTTGTTATGGCCTTGCCTTTTTCATAGCTCTGGGAGTACACACCACCATCTCTTTTTATCTCCAGATCCAGCCTTTCCGAAAGGGCATTAACAACAGAGACACCAACTCCGTGTAGGCCACCGGAAACCTGGTATGATTTTGTATCAAATTTTCCCCCAGCATGGAGAGTAGTCATAACAATTTCCGCAGCAGGCTTTTTTTCCTTCTTGTGCATTCCAACGGGAATACCTCGGCCATTATCAACAACAGTGATGCTGCAGTCCACGTGAATAGCCACATCGATCTGCGTGCAAAATCCAGCTAAAGTCTCATCAATGCTATTGTCAACAACTTCATAGACTAAATGCTGCAAACCTCCAGGACCAGTGCTGCCGATATACATAGCCGGTCGCTTTCGAACAGCCTCCAATCCCTTTAGTACTTTTATGCTTTCTGCAGTATATTTATTCTTGTTCATTGGCTCACAATTTTAGAAAAAAGAAGGGCTATATAGGAAGGATTTTTCACCCAACACAACAGGCATATTTTTCGTAAATAATTATATATTATGCAGACAATTTAGTAAAGAAAAATAACCTTTTTTTTTAACTTAAAATTGGTGATTTTATTAGCCCATAACACACTAATCACTGGAGCATATTTCTGTATCATTTTTTATTATTCAGTCACTAAAAAGACGGAGATTTTGTGGTAATTGGCTCACTTTTTGGAGTCGTTACTCAACATTTTTTCGGAGTAAGACTTTATCACATATATATTTGTGCAATCAAAGTGAGATAAACATCTCTTCCTAAGGGCAAGGCCTGATCCAAACGTGTGATAAGGCCTGATCCTAAATGTCAAATGTTGAGACGCGACCCCTTTAGTTCAGACGATTTTGAAAATGAGATTGTATTTAGCTATAATTGAACAGAAAGAGTTTCAAATGCCAGCAAATTTAACGCCGCAATATTTTGAGGCTGAAAAAAAACTAAAGACCGCCAAAAGCCCGCAAGAAAAAACACAAATTTTAGAGGAACTTCTCTCTCTCGTTCCTAAACACAAAGGGACAGAAAAGCTTCAGGCACTTCTTAAGACAAAAATTGCCAAACTCAAATCAGCCGCCCAAAAAAAACCGACGATCTCCAAACAAGGACCTACACACCACATCGATAAGGCAGGAGCAGGACAGATAGTGCTTATCGGACCTCCAAACTCGGGGAAATCCTCGTTGATAAAATCTTTAACTAATGCAAATCCTGAAGTGGGCAATTACCCGTTTACTACACGAGTTCCCTATCCCGCCATGATGTTATTCGAAAACACCCAGATTCAACTCATAGACACGCCACCCATCACGCCAGACTATATGGAAATCTGGCATTCTGAATTGATCAAAGGGGCTGATAGAATTTTGTTGCTTTTAGATCTGTCCTGCCAAAATCAAGCTGAAATCCTATATCCTCTTCTAGACAAATTGAAAGAAAAGAAGATCGAGCTTATTCCCGACGACCAGACAATTCCCTCAGAAGCCCATCTCTTTTATAAAATAGCATTAATTGTGGCTAACAAAACAGACCTTCCCTTAACAGAAAAAAACTTGAATTCATTAAAAAACGCCCTCAAACCCGGATTTAGCGTGATTCCAATATCCGTCAGTCATGGTAAGGGCCTTGAAGACCTCAAAAAGAAGATGTTTTCCATACTCCATGTCATCAGGGTTTACAGTAAAGTTCCGGGGAAAAAAGTTGGCTTTGAAGACCCCTTTACTCTAAAAAAAGGGTCATCCGTCATGGGACTGGCCAAAGCCGTTCATAAAGACTTTGCCCAAAAGCTGAAATTCGCCCGAATCTGGAGTGAAAATAAATATCAGGGTCAAAAAGTCAACCGTGATCACATTCTTGAAGACGAAGACATTATTGAACTCCACATATAAATCATCTTTGCTCCTCGTAACGATGTCTGCAGTTACCTCGACTCATGAATAATCCTGGCTATTTGATCCTGGGAAAAAAAGGGACAGGCAACTTTTTGTGGAGGTTGTACCTCTTAATCCTAAAAAAAGGGTGGATTTGATTAATCAAATCCTACTGATGAACCAAAACCCTTCAATAAAGATAAATACGCCTGCCCCCTTTTTTTCTTATGAGCCGCTCTTTTTTGAAAAAAAAGAAGAAGATAAGACATAATTGAATCTGTAATTTCTGTAAGAACTGATAGGAACCTCGCCACCTTTAGCCCAGTTTCCATAGGGAGCAAAATCCACATAGCCATAAGGGCCAAAATCAATTTTAATGCAGTGACAGTATTCATGGGAGATCGTCTCTTTTACAATTTTTTGAGCCACAGCTAAAAGCCGTTCTTGATTAATCCCTTTTGGCACATCAACCTGAAAAAATATACGGTGAATATTGCTTCTATCCAGGCTCTCTCTGGACCTAATTGTATAGGAGGTGTCTCTGAGCTTATTTAAGTGGGAAAATATATTTTTATCTTTGAAGATGGGGGAAGCTTCGGATAATTTTATATTCTCAGCGGAAGTGGCAAACATAAAATAAATGAGCCCTAAAAAAGCAAACGTTAGGAAAAAATAAACAGCTAGAGGCTTTGATACAAAAAGATATCTTTTTTCTTCGTTATCCACAAAAACCCCCCTCCTCCCTTTCGACATAAGCCGCACCTTTTATAATGGCCTCTACTATAAGAAATATAAGTCCAGTGGGAGGAATTTTCAACAATTTGGGCGGAAATGTCGTATTATGTCGTATTTTGTCGTATTATGTCGTATTTTGTCGTATTCATTTTTAAAATATTTAATGTCAGATTCAATTTTACTTCGCTCAACGCTATGATTTATTCACTTAAATTGAGCATCAAAATGTCTTGTTATCCAGCTCTCGGAACAGCTTCCACAGTCAAAATCCCAAAAAATCAATCATGAATTAGATTATAAATAAAAACTTTCCTGCTCATTTACTGACTTATTTAACTTAAGGAAATATTTGTAAAAATAATATAGGGATTTTTCTGATATTTTTGTAAGGTTTTTACAAAAAAATATGTCAGGATCTGTCCTACAAATAAATACAAAAACTAAAGGTTGAGATATTTCAAAAAAAGAAGATCTCAATTTAAGATCATAAATCTATCCACGAGCTAACAGTTTTTAGTTCATTCTCCCGTTAATTTCCTTTTTAAAAATCTTATCCGACTTTCATATTTGGCGTTTAACCGTTATAATTAATTCACTCGGATCGGGGCGTAGCGCAGTCTGGTTAGCGCACAGCGTTCGGGACGCTGGGGTCAGGGGTTCGAATCCCCTCGCCCCGACTTCATTAATTCTAATTTTTATGTCGTGTTCCGGATATCAAAACAAAAACTGTGAAGAACTGCGATTAAAAGGAGTGGGTTTGACGAATCAAATGCTTACAATTTAATCAAATCATAATCTCTGCTGCCCAGGCCAATCTCAACTCCATGTTCGAGCTGCACAGACCAATCCATGTCATATCCAGCCCTCAATATATCTTTCCCGCTTTTCTCGTTCACTAAATCAGCTGAAGCCTGATCGATAGCTACAGGATCAAGAGAGCCCAAAATCCCGATATCCTCCACAACAGCCGGCTGATCCTTTGACATACAGTCACAGTCTTTTGTGACCTCTATTAAAAAATTTATAAAGTTAATCCTGCCATTAAAAAAATGCCCCAGACTATAAGCATATTCACTCATCTTTTCTTGAACACGCACAGAATCCGAATCCCAGTTGAATTTAACAGCCCCGACACTGCAGACCACAAGGCATTCTCCACACCCTATACATTTGTCCTCAATAATGAACGCTTTATCGCCTTTCTCCACAATAGCCTGAGCAGGACAATAATCAAAACATACACCACAATTGCTGCATAACTTGGAATTAATCCACGGATGAACATCTGAATGCTGCTCGAGCTTTCCTGCTCGTGAAGCACAGCCCATGCCCAGGTTTTTTATAGCTCCACCAAAACCAGACTGAATATGCCCTGTGAAATGACTTAGACATATCATGGCGTCTGAATTCAGGAAAAGGCTGCCAACCTTAGCTGATTTGACATGTTTGAGATTAACCTGGATTTCGCCATCATCTCCGCCTATAAGGCCATCAGCGATGATAGCAGGAATACCCAGAATCTCCGGCTTAAAACCATGCTCCTCTGCCAGAAGGAGATGCTCAACGGAATTGGATCTATGCCCGACATAGAGGGTGTTTGAATCCGTTATAAATACCCGAGAGGTAATTTTTTTTATCTGTCTGATAATATTTATAATCCACTGAGGCTTGATATACCCGGTATTTCTTTTTTCTCCAAAATGGATTTTTATTGCCACAAAAGAATCATTCTCTATTTGTTCATGCAGCGCGGTCTTGAGGAAAACTCTTTCAGCTTTTTGAGCCAGGGCTTCATTCCCATCTTCTCTTTTTGCCGGAATAAAATAAACCTTACTCGACATCTTTTAGTAATCCACCTATTCCTTTAAAATCGCCTTTGCGGCTTGAATACCTGAGCCTTCTTTAAAAGCATAACCCAGGGAAGAAAGAGTCCTTTCCAGGGCATCAAGGGCAAAAAACACCTGGGATACAGACAAATTTCCCATATGACCCATTCGGAATACTTTCCCTGCGGTCTCACCTAATCCCCCTGCCACAACAATTCCGTTCTCATAAAATACACGCCGGAATTCTTTATCTTCAACTCCCTCAGGATAATTGATCACAGAAAGAGTATCCGCTAAAAATGGCTCCTGAGTAAAAAAAGAAAATCCTAATTCAGTCAGAGCTGCTCTTATAGCCTCTGCAACACGAGCGTGCCGAGAGAATCTTTGCTCTATTCCTTCCTCAAGGATTATTTTTGTACTCTCATAAAAGGCCCTGATTTCATTAACACAGGGAGTTGAGAAATATTTTGATGGGTCCTTCATAATAGGAAGCCAGTTCAAAAGATCTGAATAGTAAGCTGGAATTTCTTCCAAACTCTTTCTCTTCTTTATGGCTTTCTCTGAAACGGCTAAAATCGCCAAACCAGGAGGGGCTCCAAAACATTTCTGGGATGCGGTCAAAATCACATCAACTCCCCATTCATCCATCCTTTCTTCTATCCCTCCTGTGGCACAAACACCATCAATGATATAAAGAATCTCCTGGTCTTTTAGTACTCCCGCATAATCTTTAACAGGGGCGCAGGCACCTGTACATGTATCCACATGGGTTGAAACCACTGCTTTATACTTTTTTTCCGTAAGTTTCTTATCCAATTCTTCAGGCAGAACCGCCCTGCCCCATTCACTCTCGATAAGGTCACAATCAAGGTTAAAACTCTGGGCAATTTGGGCCATCCTCTGCCCGAAAAATCCCTGAGAGAGAACGAGGAACCTTTCTCCTTTCTTTATAGTATTTAAAAGTGCCATTTCCATAGCTAAAGTCCCAGCTCCTGCGACAATAAATGGCTCGCCTTTCTCACAAAAGACAATCTTCTTTAGATTGGCAAGTGCTTTCTGTAATTCTTCTACGAACTCAGAGCTTACATGGGAAACTGTGGGAAGAGAAAGGCTATTTATGATCCGAGGATGAACAGGACTCGGACCGGGAATCATGAGTAATTTTTCTCTTAACATTTTGTCTCCTTGACCTCAAAATCTCTCCTAATTCTATCGATAATCCCTAATAAATCAAGTCAATTTATCTGCCGTCAGCCTCCGGACATCATCTGTTTATAACAGAGTCCAAGGTAAAATATGCTTTCAGGGTGGACCTTTTTCGAAAAACTCAGTTAAGATCAGGCCTTCATGGAAAAATTTCTAAAAAACTCTCTAAAACTTTCTACTTTATCTCCTCATCTGAGGGAACAGCTATTATCTTGAAGCTCTCTCCTTCATAATTGACGATTATGTTCGCAGCAACTGAAAGGTATTTTGTTATCCCGGGCTTCCTGGAGAGAAGGCGGAAATAATCATCTGAATTAAAGCGGATCTCTTTTACAGGACTTCCTTCTTTATAAACACTGTCAACCCAGTATCCATCCTTCAGGTAGAAAGTCTTTTCTCCTTTGTATCTTATTCTCTGGGAAACAACTTGAGGAGCCTGAGTTACCTCTTTTAACATCTGTGATGCTCGGGCTATTTTAACGGCGCCCGCGCCTGTTACCTTTCGAGCAGCAAGGGCTTTTTCAGCCTCAGGTGCTGCTGCATCAATGGTACGTCTCTCTTTCTCCGTAACAAGAAAAGACGTATAAGGGGTTACGATTCCATATTTTAATCCGAGTTTTTTCACTTCATCAACAAGCTCCTTGTTTACACCATAAAGACGGATCTCTTCAATAAGATAGCCAATCCTTCTTGTGGCCCAGAGACGCGGTAGAAAACTGTACGATTCTTCCTTAACCAGTTCTTGCTTCTTGAGAATAAACTTCTCTTCTTTCTTTCTCACTTTTCCCGAAAGCGCTGTTGTTACCGGGCCTTTGCCGTCATATTTCCCGATCAGAATAAGCTGCGAACCTTTGAACAGATCAGGCATAACTCTCGGATAAACATCTCTGACTTTAATTCCTTCAAAATCAATAACTAAATCAGAAAGAAGAGGAGAGGATATCTTTTCATAATAGCTTGATATAGCAATCTCCAGATCCTCGTTTTCATCAACATAAACTGAAGTCCCTCTGTTATCAGAAGAAATTCTATCTAAAAGCTCTGTGTTGACATCATATCCAACACCAAAGACAAATATGCGGCATTTAAGCTCGTTTGTTTTACTGATATTTTTTAATATCTCTGCGGTTCGCGTTATTCCCACTGTGGGCAGCCCATCGGTGAGAAAAAGAATGTAGTTGGGTCTTTCTCCGCGCTCTACCATCTTTAGTGCCTGAAGCAGCGCATCATTGATGTTTGTACCTCCAGAATCTTCAATTTTTTCCACAAATTGAAGAGCTTTTTCTATGTTCCCGGGATTGGCAACGATTATCTCTGAAGAAAACAAGTTTACCCCATCATCAAAATCTACAAGGGAGAACCTGTCTTTCTTATCCAAATGATTGATGACAAAACGCACAGCTTCTTTAGCCTGCTTGATTTTTTTCCCGCTCATGCTTCCAGAGCTATCTATAACAAAAATAAGATTTTTATTAAGGACCTTTTCCTTTTTACTCACGTAGGAAGGTGAAGCAAGGAACATGAAATAATTATCTTCTGGTCCTTCCCAGTTCATGAAGGAAAGTCCGATATTTTCCTGAGAAAGAGAATAATAGAGGATAAAATCCTTTTCTGGTTTAATGTTTTTTCCTTCAAAGCTAGCTCTGGCCTGGTTTTTTCCCTCTTTCCTGATAGAAACCTTATGGGAAGGTGAATAAATATTGGAAATAGGAATTTTCGAGTCAATTTTTACAGAGACCGTAACATCTTTAATGGGATGAAGAGAAAATCTCTCTGTGTTCAGCGGATAGACATAACGAACAAGATTTCTCTCTGCCTTCAGGATTTCACTGTAGGACAGCTTGATCCTTTTCTCACCTCGAGCCGGAATAGGATAAATCCGGGCCCTGAACATGTTACGTCCTACATATTCGAGCAGAGCCGGGTCTTTTAGTCTGCGAACAATATCTTCATATATCCGGCGCGCCTGATCTCGATCCAGAATTTCCCCCTCTATCTTTTTATCTCCTATGTACATGGAAAACTCAGAAATAGCAGCTTCTTCAGGAAGCGGGAAAATAAAAATCCCTTCAATATCTCTGGGATGATTGTTGATGAATACCTGATCAATTGAAGTCCTTGCGACTTGGTTTATGATTTCAACACTAACCCGGTGGTATTTCACGGTCAAAGGGGGAATCCTCTCTCCTGGCCCGGGCCTGGGAATAATAAATCCGTCAGCCAAAAGGTTCTCCGCAAGAAAACTAAAAAGAAGAATAAAAATGGCCGCAACATATGTTTTAAATAAATTATGGTTTCTCATTGTATATCTCCTTAGTGAATCTTTCCTTCGCCTTATAAATTAAAACTCTTTTTCCTGTGATAAAGTTCCAATAATTCCTTTCCCTCCATCTCTCTTTTTTAATCCATCCATAAGAATCGTATTTCTCCAGGCCTTTATCCGTCAGGACTCAACTTACAGAACAATTTCTCCTTCAAAAAAAGTCACTGCATGTCCACTGATCTTAACTCTGTTTTCTGCATATTCACAAAATATTTCCCCTCTTCTCCGGGAGAGCTGGAAAGCATGTAAAGTATTTTTATTTAATCTTTTTGCCCAAAATGGGATCAATGTCGTGTGGGCGGACCCTGTTACCGGATCTTCGTTAATACCAGCAGCTGGCGCAAAAAATCTTGAAACAAAGTCAGATTTATCTCCCTCAGCTGTAACAATAACACCGAGGCAATCAAGCTTTCTGAGGGTATCAAAATTTGGTTCAATGGATAGAATAATATCTTCATTTTCGAATAACGCCAGATAATCCCTTGATTTAAAAACTTCATTTGGCCTTTTGCCAAGGCCCTGGATCAATTCTGCTGGCATCTCAACTGGAGACGGAGGAGATGAAGGAAAATCCAGAGTTAAAAGATCATTTTTGATTGAAACCTTCAGTTCTCCACTTGCTGAAAAAAAAGTTATTAGTTTTTTATCATAATCCAGGTGATTAAAGATGACATGGGCTGATGCTAATGTCGCATGCCCGCACAAATCCACCTCAATTTTTGGAGTAAACCATCTCAATTCAAAATCCTTTCCCTTTTTAACGAAAAAAGCAGTCTCAGAAAGATTATTTTCTTCAGCAATGTTTTGTAAAAGTTCTGTATCCAGCCATTTTTCTAAAGGACAAACTGCTGCCGGATTCCCTCCAAAAAGTTTATCTGTAAATGCATCGACCTGATAAATCGGAATTTTCATCATGCCTCCTTTTACATGAATCAGCCAGCTTTATTAAATGTTGGCATAAAGATATAAAAAGTTGTTTTTCCGCTTCTTATCTTTTTGGGAAAATGTTGTAAAATCGGGTTATAAAACCAGGACTGCTTGTTTTCATGATTCTCCTTTAAATAACAACCGTTCTATCCTCTTTTTAAGAGCTTTGACAGAACTAAACACCTCAGCATTGGTTTTATCAAATATGTCCTTATCTTTATTCAAAATGAAAACATGGGGTATGCCTGCCTCGTTGGCTGCTTTTATATCAAAATGAGAATCTCCTACAACACAACATTCCTCCTTATGCAATCCTAGTTTTTTCAAAGCCGCTAAAAGGGGAGCACCAGAAGGCTTCCAAAGGCCGCTCTCGCGGGAGATGACACAATCAAATTCCAGGCCGAACTTCTCCAGGAGATAAGAGACATTATTGCGCGAGTTGTTCGTCACCAGAGCTATCTTTGCGCCTTTTTTACTCAATAAATTGAGAAACCTGCGCATGCCAAGCTTCATCTTAGCTTTCCGGGTAGCTGCATATTCATATTTTTCCAGCACTTTCCACTTTATTGATTTTTCCGGCTCTTCCAGGCTGTTTAAATAAACAAGTATAGGCTCTCCCTGAGTCTCCAAGTCTGTTTTTATTTGAATCCAGTCATAGGGCACATCAACAACCGTTCCATCCATGTCAAAGATAACACCCTTCAGTTTCATTCGAACTCGCTCTTTTATCCAGCTTTAATTGATAAACGTTTTTTTATGAGGATTTACTCCACCTTTGTATATTCAAAAAGATCTTTTAACTCAGGAATTACTATTACAAACAATCTTCTGACTTCTCCTTTATTCGTCCAACTTCAAAAACAGGTTCTCCTTTGCTGATAGGAGGAGTGTTTATTATATAAAGTATTATTCCGCTAAAAGGGGCTCGAAGCTCCTTTTTTTTATTCCCGAGATAATCTGTAATATATCCCAGCTTCTGTCCTTTAGTGACGTAATAGCCCATCTTCGTCTGGGGATAAAAAAGACCATCCATATTAGAGTAAATAACTTCATAATGGTCGATCCAAATAGGATCTGAAACAAACTCAGGTTTTCCCTTTATCATCTTAAAAAGCTTCATAACACTAATTATCCCTTTGATATTGCGGACAATAGACTCTTCGTCAGTTTTACCCAAATATCCTGATTCTGTTGTGATGGCCGGTTTTGAATGCAGAATAGCTGTGTTTCCTAAATACTTGGAAAAAGTTATGTCTTTTGTGCGGGATTTATCAATAATAATATGTTTTATTCCAAAAGCTAGTACCATTTTTTTGCTGACTTCATCTGTTTTTTTATCACCGCTGACCATCCAGTATGAATAAGGAATAAGAGCCTCATTTCCATCCCCACAGTGAAGGTCAATAAGAAAATCACATTTTTTTATAACTTCTTCTGTTAATGTAAAAGCAATGCGCTGAGTAATCGATCCATTTGGCTTGCCGGGGAAAACTCTGTTCAGATTTTTCCAATCATATGGATTGTAATAGATGATTCTTTTCTGAAAGGCAGGGAGATTCGCGATATGGACTAAGATCAATGTTCCAGATAAGGATAAAGGGTTTATCTTCTTTTTTAACCGGTAAAGGGCCAAAATAGGAGGGTATTCATAACCGTGCACTCCTGCTACAAGAACCAGGACTTTTCCTTTTTTTGAACCATTAATTATAGTCAGCGGGATATTACATCCAATTCCATCCTGAACAGGAATGGACAAGTAAACAGACCTTAATTCACCGGCAGCAACTTTTATATCGCCAATCTGAAATGTTTTATTTTCTTCTGAAGCCAGAGATAATAAAGATACTCCTAAAATTAAGAAAAGATATATTACAGTTTGTTTTAGTTTTTTGCGGTTCATTAAGTTCCATCCTCCTTCCTATCTCAAGATAATTTTTATTTATTCTATCTTATTGCACAAATTAGGTCTATTAAAAAGGAAGAGATTGTTTCGCCTGTTTCGAGCACAGCGTGGTAATCTTCTTCCCTTTTCACAAAAACAATAAATATTTGTGAGGCTGCCGCACTTCGTTCGCAAAAACATCTCAAATTGTGAGATTGCCACGTCACTCTGTTCCTCGCAATGGGCATAATACTCACAAAGTGTTGCTGGTCATATTAGTAATTTTATTTAAATGATCAACATAGAATCGATTTTTAGCAACAATGTTGAGAGGAATTAACTTTGATAGCAAAAAACGTACTTTATCTATACTATATGAAAACATTATGTTCTTTAATAACAATGCTTTATTTCTACTGCTCTCATATGGAGTATAAGAAAATAGCAACACTTTTTGAGTATTATGCCCGCAATGACATTTCCAAATGTCAAATGTTGAGACGCGACCCCTTTTTCCGACTTTTTCACTTTTTCATTGTGGGTTGATGGGTCAAATCCCTTCAGGTGAACCAAGGCCTTACTGGTTCAGAAAAAATAGCCCATACATTTTTTTCTCATTTTTTATTGCTTCTTGATTTTTGATTTGATATAATCCGCCACTGAAAATATAGATTTAAATCCTAATGTTTTTGGGAGGTATTTCAATGGGAAAATTTTTAGCCATCTTAGGTGGCTTAGCTGCCATGGCCGGAGGAGTTATTTTAGTAGTTTTCGTGTGGTGGCAAGAATTCTATGAGCTCGTTTTTGGCTGCATTCCCCCTTTTCTCTTCTTTGGCGGTCTCATTGCATTTATTGCTGGAATCAGCGGCATTAAAGATGCAAGAAGAACTAAAAAACTAGAAGAAGAAACAGAAGAAGAAGTAGTAGCAGAAGAAGAAAAAGAAGAAGAAGTAGAAGAAGAAAAAGAAGAAGTAGCTGAAGAAATAAAAGAAGAAGAAGTAGTAGTAGAAGAAAAAGAAGAAGAGGAAGAAGAACCAAAAGAGTAATTCTTAAAAACTAAGCCTTCTACTGTTCGACTGAGATTTTCACGTATCTTTTTAAGTATTAGTCCACAATCAATTTCTAATATAACTATATTTTTGCCCTATTCTAGCCTCATTTCTAACTAGCTATAAAGCAATAAAGGGCAATAAGGGGTCGCATCTCAACATTTGGCATATTTGGGATTCATTTTTGGTATCAGGCCTTGCCATCAGGAAGAGACATTTCCCTCTTTTAATAGCATAGATTTCCTTGTGATAAGGTCTGATCCCAAACATATCTTTTAATACGAGCTCTTATTTTGAGATATAACCCTTTAAACCTTGACAGGATACTTGTAATATGGTAATTTGTAATTAAATTACATATTATTGGAGGTTCTTATTATGGATAACAAAAAAACAAAACAAAAAGCAAAACCAAAGGCAAAAGAGAAAAAATATCAGAGTACTTTTGATGAATTTGGTTCTCACATGGAAAAGTTAGCCACAAAGACTGCAGAATCAATCAAAAAAGTTTTTGATAAGGCTTCTGCCACAAGAAACACTGTGCTGACCATCAGGGTCAGTGAAGAAAGCAATAAGAGATTGAGAATGCTTGTTGATGTTGGCCTGTTTAAAAGTCGTTCTGAAAGCGCAGCATTTCTTATTCAAGAAGGCGTGAAAAGCCAGGAAGCTCTTTTCGAAAAGATTTCGAGCAAGCTTGAAAAAATAGACAAAATCAAAGAAGAACTCAAAGGTATAATCGCCAAGGAGATGGAGCCCCAGGAAATAAAAAACAAAAAAGAAGCAAAAAAATAGCAAAATTGTTTGATTGCTGCACCTCGTTCTCAAAAACATTTTATGGACTTGATGAATCAAGCCCTTACATATGAATTAAGCCCCTTCAATCAAGAAAAATTAGCCTGTTTCCCTTTTTGTTTCCTTGCCTAATTCAGGATAGCTATGATAATATTTTTTAAGTGGCACACCTCAATATTTTACTATTAACAGTCTTCCTTCCCCTTCTTTCTACAACAACTCAAAATATTGAAAAAGCATTCCTTCAGAACAATCCAAAAATTCTTTATTCTCTTTTCTCTTCAGAAAGTGCTGTAAACATTTCTCTCCCTGAACCTATCTCTTTTTCTGATCAGGTTTCTAACCAGCAAGCATATTTTCTCTTTAGGAAAATCTTTTCTTCCTTCACCACATTTGAATTCTATTCAGAAACCGAACTTCCTCTCTTCCCTGAAGAAAAAAGCTTCATCTTTAAAGCAAGGTGGTCTTTTAAAGATGACAAAAACAATAATCAGCATGTCATTCACATCTTTTTTTACTTAACGAAGGAAACAATCCAAAAAAACAGGAATTCACCCTTTCAGTTAAGTCAAAAAAATAAAGAAACCAAAAACACGTGGAAAATTATAGAAATTAAGGCAGAGAAAATTTGAATAATCTTAAAAGACCTGTCAAGAAAGAAGGATTCTTTTACGGATTTCTCTTTGGAGCTGCACTCTCTATAATTTTCTTGATTCTTTCTTTTTTCCTCCCCGCTCTTTTATCATCCGATTATTCCAAGAAAAGCATAAGCCAGTTGAAAAACCAGGCGAAGGCAATTAAAAATGAATTTTCCAACCTAATTAATGAAATAGAGCAAAAACAGAAGTTATTTCTGGATTCTCCTTTCCATGGAAATAAAAAAGAAATGTTCAACATGTTCAAAAGACTTGACCTGGACACAGAAAAAGAAGGCATCAGCTACTACAACAGTGAATGGAACCTCGTCCTATGGCTGGGCAATATTGTTGACTTAGCTAAAATCCCATATTTAGAAAAAAAGGAGACTAATCCTTTTCAGCAAGAATCTTCTTTTCTCATTCGTTATAAAGCCTCAGTCTATCTTGTTTCTGTCCAGGAAGTTAAAGAGAATGAATATATTGTTTTTTATCGACTTTTAGCCTTCATTCCTCGATTTAAAGCCGGCTATCTTCAAGAATATCAATTCTTGAAAGCAGAACTCCAGAGTAACTGTGAGATCAACTATTCGGACTTTCAAGAAGATGTTTCAGGATTTGAAAAGATTTTCGCCAGACACAAAGATGAATATTTCGGCCAGTCAAGACCTCAAGATGAGATTCAAACTCTTCACTTTCCTTTGAGGAATGAAAAGAACAAAATCGTAGCTACTATTGCACTCAGCTCTCCATCTCGTTCAGCTAAATTATTAAATCACAAAGAAAACTTTCTACTTATTTTTTACTTGCTTCTTGGAGGAGCACTTCTCTCCCTTCTTTTTTATTTTCTTAAATCCCCCGCATTTTACAGGGAGCGAAAACCTTTACCCGGACTTTTTATTATTCTGACCTTAATCGGGCTAAGGTTCATTTTTTTCCCTTTAAGCAATTTGGGAAAAATCCAATCCCTCCCTGTTTTTTCTCCCTCTTCAGCAAGTTTTCTCTCTATCTGGGATCTCACAAAGTCCCCTGCTGACATTTTCCTCTCCGCTTTTTTTCTCTTTATGATAACAGGCTGTTTGGCTGTTTACTCTCGAGGCTTTTTCAAATATAAAAAGAGAAAAACCTCTCTTATTCTTTCGTTGGCATTCACTTCTGTACTAATTCTCTCTTCGCTGTTTTTTATCTTTCTCTTTCAAGAAACCTTATTTCGCCTCGTTCCAAACTCTAATATCAATCTGCTCCGTTTCTCTTTTAATCCCTCCTTTTTTCTCCTTCACCTGAGTATTTTTCTTTTCTTTTTTGTCTCATTTTTTGCCATCTTTATTGGATTAAGAGCTGCCGCTCTCTTTTCTCCAAACCTTATTGCCCCTCTTCTTATACTCCTCCTGGAGTTTGGAGCTTATTTAATACTTTTTAAGGATAGAAATCTTCCTCTTCTCTTTCTCCTTCAGGCAGTTATCTTAACTTTTATCCTTTTTCTCTCCATCTTTCCAAAGGCAATAAAAAGAAAAGAAGTCCTATTATATGTTTTTCTTCTAAGCACGATATTTATATATACCTCTCTCCACTTCTCCTCTTCCCACCGGAACAAGGCTCTCATCCAGAATTCTCTACAAAAAACAATCAAATCCCAGGAATCCTGGGGAGTTTTTGTGTTAAACCAATCCTTGCAAAAAATTGATGAAAGGAAAGAATCCATTGTCTCCCTTCTTCAAACTTCCGAACCCTCTGATTTAGCACATTCCGTATGGGAAAGAACACTTGCTGCAAAATTTAACTGGTATTCGAGTTTGGAAATACTGAACTCTGAAGAAGAGTTCCTCTCTCGTTTTTCTCTTAATGTTCCTGAACTCTATCGAGTTGATTTTGACCTCCCTCTCAGCCAAGAATGGTCCATATCACATTTGAATATCCCAGGCGAAGTTAAAGATATTCTCCTTGGATACAAAGACTGGTATGAAGAAGAAAATTATCTGGGCAGAACGATTCTTTACCTATCCATTAATTATGACATGCTTCCCTTTCTCTACTCAGCCAATCCTTATTATGAGCTCCTGAGGGTAACTTCCATACCTTCGCTCAATCAGTTTGATTTTGGTTTTGCAATTTTTGATTCAGAGGGAAAATTACTTTTTAATCCTAACAAAATATCCTCAGGCATCTCTCCAACTCTTCTGGAGACAATAAATTCTTCCCAGGACTCCCTATGGTCAACTTTTACAGACAAAAAAGAACAATTCCAATCTTTTTATTTCAAGAAAGATAACAGAATATATTCTTTATTCCTGCCTAAAAAAAATTTCTTTAATTACTCTGCAGAATTCTTAAAGCTTCTCTGCTTCTATTTGGCATTTTTTCTCTTCTTTTTTCTTCTTTTCTCAATCCTTTCAGGAAGAAAATTCAGAAATCTTTTCTGGTCTTTCTCGAACCGAGTCTATATTTCTTTCGCTACAGTCGCGCTGATCCCTCTTCTCCTTTTCACCTTTTCCACAAGAAGCTTCTTCAGTCAAATCTTTTCACAGCAATTCACAGAAAAAGCCGAAATCCATGCCAATATCGTTCATCGTATCATGGAAGAGTTTTTCCTAGTCCAGCAAGAAGAGATGGTCTCCCTGACCCTTCCCCCTGAAAATGTAGTTCTTGAGATAAGCTCCACAATTTCGAACGATGTGAATTTGTACCAGGATGGAAAACTTATTTCTTCCAGCCGCAGGGAATTTTTTGACTACGGGCTTCTTCCTGACCTCATAGATGGAGAGATATACTATAAAATCCAGTACGAAAATAATCCTTTCTATACCCAAACCCAAAAAATTGGAGATTATTCCTTCCACACCCTCACAACTCCCTATTCCCTGGGAGATTCTCTTCTCCTCATCTCACTCCCCTTTCCTTTAGAGCAACAAGAAATATCTAAAGCTACAGAAGATCTGATTGAGTTTTTATTTTTTATATCTGTTTTTTTTATTGCTGTTGTCCTAATTTTTGCTCGCGGGATAGGACATATGATTGTGACTCCAATTAAAAAGCTTCTGGTGGGGACAAAAGAAGTAAGCCTGGGAAACCTTGAAATATCTATCCCGCATAAGCCTCAGGACGAGATGAAAACTCTTATTGATGGATTTAACTCGATGATAAAAAATCTAAAAAAACACCAGCAAGAAATGGCAGATATGAGCAAAAAAATGGCCTGGGCAGAAATGGCCCGTAAAGTAGCCCACGAAATCAAGAATCCTCTCACACCCATTCAACTCTCCGCCGAACACCTGCTAAAAGTATACAGGGATAAAAAGGAGAACTTTGGCCAAGCTCTAAAGGAGTCCGCCTCTTATATCATCAAAGAAGTCGAAAACTTAAGAAAGATTGCCCAGGAATTTCTTGAGACTTCAAAGGAACCGGTCCTTAAAAAAGAACCGATTGACTTAAAGGCTCTCATCCAGGAAACAATTGCTCCTTATAAAAAAATGCTTTCAGAAAGGATCCTTTTCAAGGAAACATATGCAGGTCAAGATTTTCATTTCGAAGGAGATAAAAGCAGGATAATGATTGCGCTAAGAAACATCTTCACTAACGCCATTGAAGCCATTCAAGCCCATGGTGAGATTATAATCAAGGCTTCCAGGGAAAAAAGCAAAATAATACTCGAAATTAAAGATACAGGAATGGGTATAGAAAAAAATATACTGGATAAAATTTTTGAATCCTATTTTTCAACAAAAGATGTAGGAACCGGCCTTGGACTCCCAATCGCAAAAAAGGTCATAGAAGACCATGGAGGAACAATTCAGGCGTCCAGTAAAAAAAATGAAGGGACAAAAATCCT
>Ga0209986_10000506_pt1 | contig 37342 bp, 43 predicted proteins | sample BlataG_FD_183168 | JGI IMG/M metagenome (GOLD analysis project Ga0209986, IMG submission 183168) | Deep subsurface microbial communities from Black Sea to uncover new lineages of life (NeLLi) - Black_00105 metaG (SPAdes) (version 2) | ecosystem: Environmental > Aquatic > Marine > Oceanic >... | reverse complement strand
TCTGCATTTGGTTTAAAACTTTTTTTAAGTAAAATATTGAAACATTCACTTATAGATTTAAGATTTCCAAAATGCACCAAGTATAATAAACAAATAATTAAAATAATTGAATCTATATGTGAATGTAAAATTTTAAATATATCTTCTAATATTGATTTCAAACCAGATATTTTACTCATTACTGATACAAATAATTATAATCAAATTAGATTTAAAGAATTAAATCTTAAATATCGGGACATTAAATCAAATTTAATATACATTGATCATCACAGAAAAGGAAATAATTTAAAAAATAAACCTCTTGACAAATACAATATCATCATGGATAATTACACTTCTGCCAGTGAGATAATTCTTGACATTATCAGACTTTTTAATATCAAATTGAATAAATGCATTTTGCATTTATTTGCAGCGGCTATTCTTACAGATACAGGTAATTTTAAATATGCAACTAATGAAACCTTTAGTCGATTTAACTTTCTTCTTCAAAAAGGATTAGATTATAAAAAAATCCTAGGTATCCTTAAGATGGAAGTTGATGTTTCTGAAAAAATCGCAATAATTAAGGGGAGTCAAAGAAGTAAATTAATTCGATATGGAGACTGGCTAGTATGTAAAACTCAAGTTAGTAATTATGAATCAAGTGTGGCTACATCGCTAATAAGTTTAGGATATGATATCGTATTAGTAATTTCTCCTTCAAAAAAAAGCGATGCGTTTAGAATAACTGCAAGGGCAAATCAAAAAGTAATAAATAAAGCTGGGATTCATCTTGGAGAACTTTTTAATGAAATTTCCGAAATTAGCCAAGGCAACGGAGGAGGACATAATGGAGCTGCATCCCACGTTGGAAAACTAAATCTTGAATCTACTATAGAAAAAATTTTTAGTTATTTTAAGAAAAAATTAATAGAAAAATAATCTTAGAAATATTTATCATAACTCACAATAAAAGTTTTTACCTTGAATTTAATTAAATTTAAAGATTTCAGTTTTAAATACGACCAAGCACAAGATTTCGTATTGAAAGATATTAAATTAAACATAGAGTCAGGTAAATTCATTTTATTGTGTGGAATTACAGGTTCGGGAAAAACAAGTTTAGTCCGAGCAATGAATGGTTTGATTCCACAATTTTATCACGGTGAAATAAAAGGGGATGTATTTGTAAAAGGAAAAAATACTAAAAATGTTCCCACATCAACATTATCAAGAGATGTAGGTTTAGTATTTCAAAATCCTGAGAATCAATTAATAGCTATGAATGTAGAACGAGAAATTGCGTTTGGTCCTGAAAATATTGGTATTCCTTGGGATGAAATGGATTCGAGAATTAAAGAATGTATTAAAATTACAGATATTGAACATCTTAGAAAAAAAGCACCATTTGAAATAAGTGGTGGAGAACAACAGAGGGTTGCGATTGCTTCAATACTCGCATTACAGCCAGAGATTATAATTTTTGATGAACCAACTTCACTTCTAGACCCAAAAAGTGCAATTCAAATTCTTAACTTATTGAAAAAGATCCTTCTTGAAAAAAAAATATCTACAATAATAGTTATTGAACATAGACTGGATATTGTACTTCCTTTAGCCGATGAAGTTATATTGATTGACAAAGGACGAATTATTGAGCATGGTGAAGCCCATAATGTGATAAATGGAGAAAAATTTTTAAATTCAGGAGTTAATATTCCGAAATGTGTTTCAGTTTTTCAAAAATTAATGAATCAGAATATATTTACCGGTAAATTGCCAATTTCAATCGAAGAAACTAAAAATTTGATAAATTATATAAAATAGACTGGATGGAGAATGATAATATGGAAAAAAAACTTGAAAACCTTCAAATCTTAGTCAATCATTTGACTTATCATTATCCCGATGGGACTATTGCATTAAAAGGAATCAACCTTAATATTTACTCAGGAGAAATTGTAGGAATAATGGGTAAAAATGGAGCAGGTAAATCTACATTAATAAAAACATTCAATGGTTTATTGAAACCCACAACTGGGACTGTTTATATAGAAAATGATGAAGTTAATAATGTTTTAATGTCAAAATTAACGAGAAAAGTAGGTATCGTATTTCAAAATCCCGATCTCCAATTGTTTGCTAATACCGTTGAAGATGAGATTAGATTTTCACTTAAAAATCTAAATTTTACAAAAACTGAGCTTGAAAACCAAATTAATTTAACTCTAGAAAAATTTAAACTAAAAAAATTTCAAAACAGAACTCCTTTTACTTTATCTGGTGGGGAAAAAAAAAGATTGGCAATTGCTTCAATAATGTGTAGAAACCCCGAAATTATTGTGTTTGATGAACCTACAATTGGTCAAGATGCAGAGGGAGTAGAATTCATAAGAAATTTAATAAAAGAGAAACATTCAGAAGGAAAAACAATAATAATTGTTACACATGATATAGAATTTGCAATAGATAATATACCAAGAACAATTCTGATGGCTGATGGTCTTATTATAGCTGATGGCCCAACAAATAAAATTCTAAGTCAAGACCAAATACTAAATATTGGTTCTCTAATTTCACCCCAATTGATTATACTGTCAAAATTTTTAATTGACTCCGGAATAAAAGTTCCAGATGACGTATATTTAAAAGAAAATATGATCCAATTTTTAGGTTCTTTTTTTAAAGAAAAAATGGAAATTTCTGAAGGAGGTAAGTTCTAGTGTCTTTTGAGTTCATGCAGGCATTCAAATTCATTCAAATGAAGACAATTATTCATAATCTAGACCCTAGAACCAAACTTCTGCTAGCAATTATTTATAGTATTCTTGCAATTATGTTTGAAGAAATTTTTATTCTCTTTTTTATTTTTCTTACATTATTTCCATTTATTTTTGCTGGACAATTATTTAAAAAATGGATTAAAAGCATACGAGGGATGGCATTCTTATTTTTATTATTGATTATTTTTAATACATTATTTAGTACATTTTCTAAATCCATATCAATGATAATACGCATAATGATTATGGTAAGTTCATTTTCATTATTCTTTTTAACGGTTCATCCTGACGATCTTATGCTTTCTCTTATTTCTCTTAAAGTACCTTACAATATAGCGTTTTCATTTTCATTATCTTTTAGATTTGTTCCAACAATTGCAATTGAAGCCCAAAATATAATTGATGCACAAAAAAGTAGAGGGTACGAAATGGAACAAGGAGGCTTAATATCTCAAGCAAAGAATTTAATACCTTTATTAATCCCATTAATTGTCTGTTCCATGAAACGGGCATTTCACATTGCGGAAGCTTTAGACTCTAGGGCTTTTGGGAGCACAAAAAATAGAACCTATTATTACTCAATTTCATATACAAAAAAGGATTGGTTAATAACAGTAATTCTAATCATATTCTTTATCTTTGGAATTATTGTAAAAGTATTCCCAGTTCTATTGCCTGACTGGCTTTTTTGGAGATTTCCTGTCTGATAAATAGAATAAAATAATTCTTACGATTTAAGATGATTCAAAAAACAATTTCAGTAAAAACTCAAGGTAAAAACATTGAAATCTATTTAGGATTTGATGGTATAAGAGTAAATATCAAAAATTTGAAAGATAAATATAAGTTACAAGATAATGTTGATATTATTGATTATTTTGTTAATCTCATATCTAAGTTAGAAAGTCAATATAATCAAACTACTATACAAATATTTAATCCAGAATTCGTTATTTCTCCGGAACATATTTTCACAGCATTTTATAATACGCATAAGGCTTTTTCTGATAAAAAAAACATTTCTAATCAAAAAAATCTCGAATTTTTATTATATCTCTCAACTAAAAGACAAATCTCCGAAGCAATCAAATATTTCGGCATAAAAGTTGATGAAAAAAAGTCGAAAACCCCATTAGAACTTACATATTTAATAGCTAGTTATGAAAATAACGTAGAAACAATAAAAGAAGCTCTCACTCAATCACTTAACATTATTAATGACCCAACTATTATTACGGAAAAATCTATAGCAAAACTTCAAAAAATTATTGACTATTTTAAAATCAGTATGAATCAATTGGAAATTATATTTCATTCTAATGGAAAGAAATTTAATGAAGATGATGCGTTTAGAAATAATAATTTAAATGATTTATATGAAGCATGTTTAGAGATAATTTATGAAAAAATGGCATTTTTATCTTTGGAGAAAACACCTAAACCTGAATAATACTAACTTGTTCTTTAACTACACTCAAGATATCGTCTTTTGTTATAAATGAAATACCAGTAAAATTACCTAATATTTCAATATTTACGATTTTATCTGGCCCTCTCAAATTTACTTTATTATTAAGACCTTCTGCAACGTGTTCGATTATTTCTAATTTTGATGTCTTAAAATTTCTTTTACTAACTTGGATTTTAAATGTTTCATTCTTTTTTACAACTTTATGAAAATTCTCAGTTACGATCTTTTTTATTATATTTAAATCTGTCTCGCAAGCATATTCAATAGGAGTTATTTTCAAGATATATTGAAAAAAATTTGGATTTTTTAGTGCTATTTTCCTTAATTTCTCTATACATTTTTTGGGATTTAAATTTGTAAGTGCAATAAATAATCCAGGAAACTCCACTCTAAAAATTAAGGGAAATTCATCACCCATCATAAATAATAAAAAAAAAAGTTCTGCCTTAGCATTTATTTCATTATTTCTTGATGTTGATATTAACAGATTAAAATTTCTCATTAAATTCCTCCATCATTAATAATTTTTAAAATTTCTTCCTTGGAAATTGAACCGATTCTTAAAAATTTCAATTCCGACTTCTTTTTTGCTGAAGAACAATCAACAATTGTACTGGGACGTTGTGTTATTGTCTTTCCACCATCTAATATTACATCTATTTGACCAAATAATAATTTTGGTATATATTCTCCTTCTATAATATTCTCTTGATCAGAAATATTTGCAGATGTTCCAATGATTCCACCAAAATGTCCTTTCTCTCTAAGAATATTTACAACACTTAGAATAACCTCATTTTCTGGGACCCTGAGAGCAATGGTCTCCTTACCGCCCGTTAATTCGTCCGGAATAAACCCCGGCTTTTTTTCAACAACAATAGTCACTTGACCAGGCCAAAATTTTTCAGCAATTTTTTGAGCAAGTTCATTAAATTTTCCAATTTTTAAAGCTTCGTTTAAATCATTTATTAAAACAGGAAGCCCCTTATCCCTTTCTCTAAATTTCATTTCGAAAATCCTATTAATCACTTTAAGATTATGTGGATCGCCACCGAGACCATAAACGGTATTTGTTGGATATGCAATTATTTTACCTTCAATTACTGCATCGGCTGCTTTCTCCAAAAAAATTTGGTCCAGTTTATTATCTCTGCTCAATTTTAATAATAATCCCATTAAAAATCAACTTAATTTCTCTTTAAAAAATCTTTATTCCTCTGGTGCTTTCCATTTTTTATAATATTCCTCAAACTTTTTTAGTAGCACCTTTGGTTCTATCTTTTTGTCCTCGCTCATTGCCTTAAATGCCTCTAACATGATTTCTAATTGTAGTAATTGAAATTCTTGATTTTTTTCATCGCTGGTTGTAAGAAATCGGTGCGTTATTTCATTGGTTTTGAAAATTTCCATAGAATTAATGTTGTAAATATCCATAAAATAACCGATTAAAAATGCTCCGAGGAAGATTAGAGGAAATGCTATAATCAATATCCAAATTGTAAGTTCAAATGCTATAAAAATAAGAGAAATAGCACTGATTGTAGACATTGCGATTTGATAATATGACTGCCCCATCTTGAGTCGAGACATTTGTCTTCCGAGAAATCGAGCTGTTTTTACCCATCTGGGCTTTCTAACTTTTTTGTTATTAAACATCTTATTCAATTATTCCTTTTTTTCTTTTAATTCTAATTCTAACTCAATGTATTTCCATGCATTTTTTATATTCTCTTGCCATTTAACTAATCCAACCTCAGAAAGTGTGTTAAATCTTTTTTGAATCTCTAAATATTCTTGAATTGGTCTGCGTTTCGAGGGATCCAAATATTTTTTACTCGGCTTAGATAATTTAAATTCACCATTTTCAACTTCATATAATATCCAAAATCCAGTTTCCACCGCCATTTTCCCCATTTTTACGGTATCTTCAGAAGCAAAACCCCAACCAGGTGGACAAGGAGCAAGAATGTGAATATATCTAAATCCTTTAATTTCTTTCGCTTTCTTAAATTTTTCATAAAGATCAATCGGATAAGAAATACAACATGTAGCTACATATGGGACGTTATGAGCCGCCACTATTGCAGGTAAATTCTTTTTAAATCGTTGTTTTCCAAAGGGTGTAGTTGTAGTTCTAGCCCCATGAGGTGTAGACGAGCTTCTTTGAATACCGGTATTCATATAAGCCTCATTATCGTAACAAACATAAAGAATATCGGAGTTTCTTTCTGCTGCACCACTTAAACCTTGAATTCCAATATCCGTTGTACCACCATCTCCCGCGAAGACTAAGGAAGTCATTTTCCCCCACACTTTTCCAGGAAATTTAGAATCTTTCGCTTTAAAGGCTGCAGATATACCAGATGCTGCTGCTGCTGCTGCAGCAAATGCCATATTAATAAAGGGGAAATTTGGGGCAGTTTTAGGCCATAACCCAACAACCACATTAAGGCAACTTGCCGGAGCAACCAGAGCGGTCTTAGGACCGAGCGCTTTCATCGCCCATCTAAGTGCCAACTCCAATCCACAACCAGCGCATGTTGAGTTCCCTGGTAGGAATAATTCTTCTGCAGTTGTGTCTTGTAATTCTTTTAAACTAACTATTATTATTTCACCTCCAAAACGCCATCCCAGAGAGTTCCATGTATCATGTCCTTTGGAAGCTCACCTGTCTCTTCTAATATCATTAATATCTTAAATTCTTCCTTCTGTTGTTCTACTGAAACTTCTCTCCCTCCAATCCCAGTAATAATTGGTAAAATAATTGTATCTATTCCTGTATTATGAAGTGCACTTTTGCATTCAGAACTAACTGCACCTCCAGTTGGGGATCCAAAAGCTGTATCTCGATCAACTACTCCAATAACATCAACCTTTTTTGCTATATTTATAATTTCATCTATAGGAAATGGTCTAAAATGTCTTAATTTTACTGAACCCACTTTATAACCCTCCTGTCTTAGTTCATCTACAGCCTGCTCTGCCTGTAGTGCAAGCCCTCCAATATTTATCAATGCTACTTCCGCATCATCCATCTTATATTCTTGAATAAGTCCATTTCCATAACTTCTTCCAAAGATCTTTTCAAATTCTAAAGCAACTTGTTTAATTATATGCGTCGATTTCATCATTTCATCATGAATTTTCATTCTGAATTCATAATAAAAACCAGAAGGCATAATTAGATTTCCATGCATCATTGGTCTTTCTGGATCAATAAAAATATGTGGCCAGCCTTTTTCATCGGGTAAAGGTGGCAGAAACTTCTCTAATTTATTATCAGGCTCAATAATTACCGGTTTAGATGTGTGTGATAATACGAAACCACCATATGCGATAAACATTGGGAGTAAAACTTCCTCATTTTCACAAATTTTATAGGCCATTAAAACACTATCATAAATCTCTTGATGTGAAGATGCGAATGAAATTAACCATCCAGCGTCTCTCTGTGAAATTACATCAGTAAAATCCGCCCATATATTCCACGGAGGAGCGATTCCACGCGATGCAATAGTCATTACTATAGGTAATCTCGTACCAGCTGCCCAATGAACCATCTCGCTCATATATAAAAGACCTTGTCCAGCTGTTGCGGAAAAGGTTCTAGTTCCAGCAATGCTTGCACCTACTAGAGCAGCCATAACTGAGTGTTCCGATTCAACTTTAATATATTGGGCTGGCATATCTCCAGAATCGACAAAATCTGAAAGCTTTTCAACAACTGTTGTTTGCGGAGTAATTGGATACGCACTTATAACTTGAACCTTTGCTGAGCGTGCTGCATAAGCTGCTGCAACATTGCCTGATATAAACTTAATTTCCTGTTCTTTTTGACTCATTATTCAAATTCACTCTCCCTTTTCATTTCTATTGCTTTAACAGGACATTCTTTTGCACAAATCCCACAGCCTTTACAATATACATAATCTATTGTGAAAAATCCATCCTCACTTTTTTGAATCACTCCTTCAGGACAGTACATCCAGCAAAATCCACATTTAGTGCATTTTTTTTTGTCTATTACAGGTCTAAAAACCCTCCAATCTCCTGTTTCTCCCATACTTCCATAACAAGGAAATGATATTGGAATTGGAGGTAATTCATTCCAATTTTTATAATTTTGAAGTTTAGGTCTTTTATCTTTACTTTCCGCTATTATTTTCCACATAATTAAATCATCTCCTTAACCGTTTCAAATGCATCTCTTGCTGTTTTCATATTTTTCTCAGCCCTTGAACCAAATTTTTTTTTAATAACTTTTTCCATAATATCTAGGCCATAAAACCCAGATATCTTAGCAAATGCTCCCAACATTGGAATATTCAAAATTGGAAACCCCTCTATTGCTAACCCATACTTTAATGAAATCCCAGTAGCATCGACTATATAAATTTTAACACTCTTTTGCAAATTATTATTAAAATAAATTTTATGATTGCTATTAATGATTAAAATCACTCCCTCTTTAATGGTAGCAAACACTCTGGGAATCTTTAATAGAGTAGTATCAAAAATCAGCATAAAATCTGGGTCTGATACACTACTATATGATCTAATTTGAGCATCCCTAGATATTTTAGAAAAAGCTTGTATTGGAGCACCCCTTCGTTCAGCACCAATTATTGGTATAGCTATCGCATCTTTAAAACCACTTTCATATGCCATTTCCGCCAATAATTGTGAAGCGGTAATTGCTGTTTGACCTCCCCGGCCATGAAATGCTACTTCAATAATTTTTTTCTCTTTCATTTTTCAATGCTCCTTTATAATGTATAATTTTAAAGTGTTCAAAATATTTGTTTTTATTTTTAATAAAATATTTCATAATCAAATTATATTTATAATTATATATGGTAAAGAATAAAAAAGATGACTCTGGAGAAGATTTAGATTTTAATTGGTTTGATTGTCCGATCTGTAAGAAAGGACGACTCATTTTAAGTAAGCATATTCATGAACTTCCAGATGGAGATAAATATCTCATCATGAAATTCGAATGCAATAAATGTGATTTTACGAAAAATGATCTTATTCCAGTAGAAACACCCATTAAGCCAGGTAAATTTATTTTAAATGTTTATGAGAAAGAAGACTTAAAATCAAAAGTTTTTAGGTCATCTTCAGGTGTATTAGAAATCCCTGAATTAGAAATGGAAATTGAGCCAGGTCCTGCAGCAGACTTTTATATTACAAATATTGAGGGTGTATTATTTAGAATGAAAGATGCTGTTTCGTTTTTTAAAAAAGGTTTATCTGAAGAAAATCAAAAAGTGAACAAAATCCTTGAGAATATAGATAGGGCCATTAATGGGGAATTTAAATTCACATTAATAATAACTGATGAATTAGGTGGGAGTTATATCGTGCCCTTTAATGAAAAGTCATTAAAAATTGAATATTTTTAAAAAAATATTAAACTTTTTACTGTTTTGATTTATAGCGAACTTTAACTAATAAATCCCTTAATTCTATTTTATCACTATCTTTTGTTATATATTTTTTTCGAGCACCCTCTTCAAGAGGCATGGTTAGAACTTTATTCCCTTGTAATGAAACCATTGTACCAAAATCTTCTTTAATCACCTGTTTCATGGCAGCTAAACCAAACCTTAATCCTAAAATTCGATCAAATGCATTGGGAGTTCCTGCTCTCATTGTATGTCCTAACACAACACTTCTACATTCAAAATCCACACCGTTTTTCTTAAATTCTTCTTTTAAATCGTCTCGCAAATTTAATTCTTGAACTAATATTTTACTTATTTTTAATGATGATAATAAAGGATTGCCATATTCATCTTTGGGTAAATTATCTATTGTTTTTTTCGTAATTATCTTGAAATCTCTTAATAATGATTCTTTACTTGGATATGCTCCTTCAGAACAAGCAATAAGATGATATTTATAGCCACTTCTTACTCTATTTTTAAGCACATCAATTACATCCGATTCTAAATCAAAAGGAGTTTCAGGAATTAAAATAATATCAGCACCAGTTGAAATTCCACTATACATAGTTAAAAAACCAGCATCTCTTCCCATAATTTCGACAATAAACACTCTCTGGTGGGATCTGGCAGTGGTTGTAAGATTGTCCATTACATTTGAAGCTAGTTGAACTGCACTCCAGAATCCAAATGTATAATGTGTTCCTAATAAATCATTATCTATTGTTTTAGGAACTCCAATAATTTTTGCATTGGAATATTTAAACATTGCAGCAGCAACTCCTAATGTATCATCACCACCTATAGCAATTAGAGCATCGATATCTAAATCCTTAAATTTCGATGCCATCTCAATTGCAATTTTTTTTGCTAATTCTTCTTTTTCCTTCTGGTCCGATAGTTTATGTACTGCTTTATAAGGATTATATCTTGATGTATAAATTAAAGTTCCTCCTATAGTGTGTAAATCATCTAACTCAGCTATATTAAGAGGTTCTTTAATATTCTCCATAAAACCCTTCCATCCCTTTTGAATTCCAATACATTCAATTCCAGAATCAAATGCTTTCAGTAATATTCCATATAAAACGGAATTGAGGCCAGGGGCGTCTCCTCCACCCGTCAGAATTCCTACTTTTTTTATAGCCATAAAATTTCACATTAAGTAATTATAATAGAAATATATTTTTTTATTAGAGTAATTTAAATGTAAATTTATTTTTATTTAATAATATGTATTACTTCAAAGTATCACTGTTTAATACTTGGAATCCACGAGATGTAAAAATATCATCAGACGTGAATTTGCTTTCCTTGAAGTATATACTTGGAAAATTTCCAAAGATCGAAAATAAGTTTTTTAAGGATCTTGAGGAAAATATTAAGAAAAAACCGCATTATTTTTCACAGGATTCTATTAAAAGAGTTGTTGGACCAGAAAAGGAAGAATATGATATATCCAATTGGTTTTTTTTATGGGGTTTTGACTTTAAGAAACGTGGGTTTCAATTGTTAATCCAAATTGATAAAGAAGGAAAGGGCATATTAGCAGCAATTGGACCAATGGAATTGGCATCATTTTTCGATCGGATGAAATTGAATAGTATATTACCAACTCTATCCTTAATAAATTCACCAGATCAGATGAAATTTGTAGTTTTTTTAAAATCCAGAGGTGATTCGATTATTAAAGGATTAGAGATGGAAGGCATTGAAAAGGGAAAAATCCAACAAATAATGGATTATTGGAAAACAATAAAAAATGTTGATGGTCAATGGTTTCCAACATTTAAGCCCAAATGTCCTATATGCGGTAGTCTTATAGAAGGTTTGCACAGTTATGAGATTGGTTTTGCTCCATTAATTTGTCCTAAATGCGGATATGAGATTAAAAAAAAGAGTTAATATTTTTTCAAACTCTTAAATTCTATTCTCTTTGAATTTTATTCCTCAATTCAAGAAGTATATCTGGATAATTAGTATAAATCGCATCCACGTTTTTACCATTATAATTCATTTTTAAAAATCTTTTCATAAAAAATCGAGTATCTACAGCCCAAACGTAAAAGCCAAAACCAGCATTTTTGATTTGCTTAAAAAAGTTCAATTTAGCTTGAATATTTCTGATATTGAAACCGTAGATATTTAATTTATTCATCTTATTGAATTTTAAATCTTTTTCTGCAATAATTGGGTGTCTTTCTGATATCGAATAAATCAATTTGACGTCTTTTTCCCTTGCTCTTATCCTAGATAAAAGGTAGAAATTGTTTCCAACTAACTCTACTTTCTCAAGTATATTATATTCTTTAGCAAGTTTAATTATTTTAAAACCAACATTATTGCCTTTTAAATCGATACTATACTTAATATTTTTACTTTTAAATATATCAAATACTTCACCCAAGGTAGGAATTGTTTTATTTCCTTCAAGGCGAATTTCATAAATTTCTTTTAAAGTCAATTTTTTTATTTCAATCTTTTTACCATCTTTTACCACGAAATAATCGTGAAAGAGAACTATTTGTTCATCTTTAGAAAGATGAGCATCCGTTTCAATTCCATCAACTCCCATTTCAACAGCTTTCTGAAAGGAATCGATTGTATTTTCAACAGAATAAATCCCCGCCCCTCTATGCCCCCATATAAAAGTTCGATTCAAATATAAAACACTTAAAAAATTAATAATAATTCCTAATTTTGAGTATGAATGATTAAATTATTTAAAAATCTTATAGGAATCTTAAAAGTTTTTTTATATTATAAGATTTATACAAATAATATTCATATAACAACAATATTTAGTCTTAAGAATTATGTATGTTGCTGCTTTAGATTTGGGAACATCTGGATGCCGAACAATTATTTTTGATGTTACAGGTTCTATAGTTTCAAGCCATTATGAAGAATGGGAGAGCTATTTTCCATCACCAGTAATGGTTGAGCAATCGGCAGAGCAATGGTATGAAAAATTAAAAATTACAATAAAAAATGCAATTAAAAAGGTTTCAATAAACCCACAAGAAATTGTAAGTATTTCTATTACCAATCAGCGTGAAACCATAGTTCCAATTGATTCAGAAGGAAATTCTTTATATAATGCAATAGTGTGGCAAGATAGAAGGACAACAAATGAATGTGAGATAATTAAAAAAAAGGTTGGAATAGATAAAATCTATAAAATAACGGGTTTAACAATAGATCCATATTTTTCTGCCTCAAAAATTCTTTGGTTTAAGAATAATAAACAAGAAATTTATAATAAAACTCATAAATTTCTATTGGTTCATGATTATATTTTATATAAATTAACCGGACAGTTTTATACTGATTTTTCTAATGCTTCAAGAACGATGCTATTTGATGTAAATACCTTAAAATGGTCAGATGAGATTGCATCCTTACTTGGAATTGATCTTGATAAAATGCCTACACCTGTTGAAAGCGGTATTGATATAGGTGAATTAACAGCAAATGACACTAGCTTTGATAAAAAAACGCTTGTAATTACCGGAGCAGGCGATCAACAAGCAGCTGCATTAGGTGTTGGAGTAGTTGAACCTGGGCGAATTAAATGTACTACTGGAACTGGCTCTTTTATTCTTGCTTATTTAGAAGAACCTCAATTTGACCCCAAAAAGCGAGTATTGTGCAGTTGCCACGCAGTTCCAGGTTCATGGGTTCAAGAATCAAGTATATTTACTACAGGAGCTGTCTTTCGTTGGGCTAGAGATCAAATTGGTTTTGAAGAGCGTGAAAAAACTGAATCTGGAAAAGATCCATATGATTTAATGACAAAAATGGCAGAAGGAAGTCCTATAGGGGCAAATGGGTTAATAATGATTCCTCACTTTGCAGGAGCAGGAGCTCCTTACTGGAATCCTTATGCTAGAGGGATTCTTTTTGGATTAACATTAGGACATACGCGGGCTGATATTTATCGGGCAATTATGGAAAGTGTCGCCCTTGAAGTTAAGAAGAACATTCAAGTTTTTAATGAACTGAACTTTTCATCAAAAGAATTAAGAGTTACTGGTGGGGGTTCCCGATCGAATTTATGGAATAGTATTATGGCCGATATTGTAGGAATACCAGTATTTAGACCAGAATTGGAGGAAGCTTCGGCTTTGGGTGCAGCAATACTAGCTGCTTCTGGTGCTGGAATTTTTCCTGATATTGCTAAAGCAGCAAATGATATTTGTAAAATTAGTGATAAATGGTATCCAAATAAAGAAAATAATCAAATATATGGATCAATATTTAATTTTTATAATATTTTTTATAATAATTTGGAGAATTCCAATATATATCGAAAATTTTTCGATTTAAATTTATATAAAAAAAAAGAGGAAGAAAATCAAGAATAAAATATAATGTTTAATCAAATGATTTAATTACATGAAAATAAATAATTTTTTATAATTATTTCATTATTTTTCTGTTAGATATTTAATTAAATATGGTTAAAATTAAAATGGAAGTATCAAATAACGAAAAAGTTCAAGATTCAGAAGAAATTGATAAATATCTAAAGCGTCAAATAACCATAGGGAAAATATTTTTCGTATCTCTAACAATATCACTAATAATATGCATTGGTGGTGCAGTATATACTTTAGCAGATATATTTTTACCAACTGGAAAACTGCAAGAATTCCTAGCAATGGGGTTTGGATTGCAAATCGTAATTCTAGGTGGATTATTCGCAGGTTTGTTTTTTTTGTTAGTATCATTTTATGCATTATATAAAAAGGGCAATAAAAAAATTCTTAAAATTTTATTTAAAGAAAAAAGACAGATATTAGACAAATATAGTGGAAAAGTGGGCGTAAAAATTATTGCATTTGGTGTTCTAATAAGTATTTGCGTTGTTATTGTTGGTATTCTTTATAGTCTTCTTGAAATGCTTCTTCTTAGTAGTGGTGAATACCAAGGTTTAATAGCCTTATTAAGCTCACTTTCCCAAGGACAACTAATTTTATTGATTGGATTCACTTCTTTGTCGTTGATTGCGCTTATTATATTATTTAAATACCTTATTGACCATGGATATTACCTTATTCTTAAGTTATTATATAATATCGAAGAAACTGAATAAATTTTTTATATATTTTTTTAAAAACTATTTTTTGTGCTCTTAAAAACTTTCACACTATTACTATTTAAATAAACCTCATTGTAATATGTTTTTAAAAAAAGAGATTTAAAGATTTAACTTGTTAAATAAAATTGGAACAGTATTTTCTATACCCCAGATGGATTTACCAAATGTATCAAATTACGCTTTTGTTTTATCTAAGGGGAAGCAAAATTCTGTTGTTAAAAAGGGTTTATTCTGCATAACTCAAACTTCTGAGGGGTGGCTGATTGGAATTGTTGAAAAAATAATTTTAGAAAATGAGTATTTTTCAAATGTTCAAACTGTAAAAGACTATAATGAAAATAATCTAAATGTAATTAAAGGAATGTTTCCATCTGAAAATTTTGAATACGGAATTGCTATAATTAAGTGTCTGGGAATCATTTCCTTTAAGGATGAGACTAAAACAAAAATATCCAACATTAAACGGATGTTATTTCCTGCTAAACCGGGAGCTGAAGTTCATCTGTGCAGTGAGGAAATTCTGAGTGAATTCTTAGGATTCAATAATAAAAATGGTTTAAATTTAGGTAAAGTTAAAATTGCAGATTTTGATGCAAAAATCGATATCAATAGACTTTTGAATAAACATTTTGCAACTTTAGCAATTTCGGGAGCTGGTAAAAGTTATTTAACATCTGTTCTGTTAGAAGAATTGCTTTTAAGGGATAAAGAGAGCGGGGTTCCAGCAATTGTCTTAATTGACGTCCATGGTGAATATGTTTATTTTCATAATATTAAGAAATTCAAAAATCGAGTAAGCATTCAAGATTCTTCATATTTTCAGATTTCTGTGCCAAAATTATTTGCTAAATCTTTTAAAAAGTATCAAGAAAATATTTCAGCTGCCCAAGTAAGAGAATTAAATAAAATTTTAACAAAACTTAGAAATCAAAAACAAAGTAAATCATATACAATCAAAGACATTATTGATAATATTGAAAACGATGAAGAGATTAATAAAAGCACTCAACAAGCCTTAATTGGATGGTTAGATGAATTAGATTACCTAAAACTCTTTGGCTCCCAAGAAAATCCTCCAATTGAACATCTATTAAAAACTGGAAATTTAACAATTTTCAATTTACAATCTGAGACTTCTATTCGCAAAAAACAGATTATAGTTGATTACATTGCAAGCCAACTCTTTTTTTTCCGAAAGAAAAATAAAATTCCTCCTTTTCTGTTAATTATAGAAGAATCTCATCAATTTTGTCCTGAAGCGGCACAATCAAAGGCAATTTCTAAATGGATAATTGAAACGATCGCTCGAGAAGGAAGGAAATTTATGGCATGTTTGAATTTGATCTCCCAGCGTCCAAAACGATTGAGTTCTACTGCTTTATCCCAATGTAATTCTAAATTAATATTGAAAATCTCTAACCCCTATGATTTAAAACATATTCAGGAATCAGATGAATCCATTACAAAATCATATACTGATATGATTTCCAGCTTAGCAGTCGGAGAATTATTGATTGTTGGAAATGCAGTAAATTATCCTGCATTTATTGAAGTACGCCAACGTATTTGCGATCCAACAAAATCGCGCTCATTATTAGAAATGTGTAGTCACTGGTGGAATATTCATGAGAAAGAGAGAAATTAATTAAGATAAATTTTCTAACACTTCTTTATTTAATACTTTGTTGTTTTTCTGTAACGTAATCATTCTTTTCGTTTTTGTAATTTTCTGTAGGTATATTGCTCCCATAGTTTCTAACTTCAACAAATATTCATTCAGAATGACCATATTTAAATATGAATAACTTTTTTTTAACAACTCTAAAAGCCTTTGATCCAAAATTTCTCCTTTTTGAGATACAATAATGTCGATTATCTCGTTGATTACTGGTTTAGCGCTCCAAATTTCTGATTTCATTCTTATATATCACATTTTTTAAAATATCTTTTTAATTAATTATTATAAATTTTTATAAAAAATATCTATTTGGAAATTACACAAAAAATTGCTCTTCTGGCTTTTTACGAATACTACCTCTTCTTAGAATCTTCTCAAATTCTTGGTAAAATTTAATGATCTCATCCGTAATTGTAGGATGTATGGATTGTAATGCTTCTTTGAAATGATTTTTGGATACTTTTCTTTTATTAATGTTTTCTCTAAGTGCAACCATTGCTGCTTCTCTGCAAAAGGATTCTATATCTGCTCCTGTAAAATTATCGGTTATTTCTAATAACTCATCAATTTTTACATCAGACGCAAGAGGAATATCTTTGAGAAAAATTTTAAAGATTAATCTTCTATCTTCTTTTGTTGGTGCTGGAATAAATAATAATCTATCAATTCTCCCAGGACGAATTAAGGCGGGATCTAAGATATCTGGCCTGTTTGTTGCAGCAATTACAATAAGATCCTTCATTTGTTCTAATCCGTCTAATTCAGTCAGAAATTGAGAAATAACACGTTCAGTGACTCCCGAATCACCATAATGGCCCCCCCGTCTAGGGGCTATTGAATCTAATTCATCGAAAAATATGATACATGGTGCAGCTAATTTGGCTTTTCTAAAGATTTCCCTTATTGCTTTCTCACTTTCTCCAACCCATTTTGATAATAATTCTGGCCCCTTAATAGAAATAAAATTGGCTTTAGTTTCAGTAGCTACTGCTCTTGCTAAAAGAGTTTTTCCACAACCTGGAGGTCCAAATAATAATATACCACGGGGTGGTTTAATACCCATTCTCTCAAAAACTTTTGGGTTAGATAATGGCCAATCTATAGCTTCTATTAATCGTTGTTTTACATCATCTAGACCACCAACTTCATCCCATTTAACTCGTGGTACTTCAATGAATACCTCTCTAATTCCTGAAGGTGTGACCTCTTTTAAAGCACTTTCAAAATCTTCTTCAATCACTTCTATTTGTTCTAGTAATTCTGGATCGATCTCTTCAGATTCTAAATCTATATGAGGCAAATATCTTCGCAATGCTGCCATTGCCGCTTCACGACATACTGCAGATATATCAGCTCCCACAAATCCATGAGTATGTCTAGATAATTCTTTTATATTGACTCCTTTTGAAAGTGGCATATTTCTTGTATGTATTAAAAATATTTCATAACGTCCTTTCTCATCAGGGACTTTAATCTCAATTTCTCTATCAAATCGTCCCGGTCTTCTTAAAGCGGGATCTAAACTATTGGGACGATTTGTAGCCCCAATGACAATTACTTTCCCTCTAGCATGTAATCCATCCATACAAGCTAACATTTGAGCAACAACTCTTCGTTCTACTTCACCTGTAACTGTCTCTCTTTTTGGAGCTATTGCATCAATCTCATCAATAAATATAATACCAGGAGCTTTTTCTTCCGCTTCTTGAAATAGTTTTCGTAATCTTTTCTCAGATTCACCATAGAATTTACTCATAATTTCAGGTCCATTAATTGATATAAAATGTGCTTCACTCTCATTGGCTACTGCTTTCGCCAATAATGTCTTCCCACAACCGGGAGGACCACGAAGTAATACACCTTTTGGTGGATCAATCCCTAATCTTTTAAATAATGATGGATGTCGAAGAGGTAGCTCAACCATTTCTCTTACACGGGTAATTTCTTTATCTAAACCACCAACATCTTCATAAGTTACGTAAGAAATCCCCATTTTTTCCTCTTCGCTAATTTTTTCGCTTATGTGAAGAATCGTTTGCTCATTATTTATGATACAGATTCCTTTAGGATTTGTTCTAATTACTTTAAATGTAATTTCTCGAGAGATTCCAATCGAGATGAATATAGTATCATTTATGGTAATTGGATAATTATCTAATTTTCTTTTTACAAAACTTTCAAACCTAGGATTTGATCTGATCTTAACTTCGCTAGGAGCTAATATTACATTTTTCGCAATTTTAACATTCACTTTTCGTAGCTCAACTAAATCATCAATACTTGATCCAGTATTTTTACGAAGCCTTGAATCAATCCTAACTATATTAAGACCTGAATCTTGAGGATAACTTGGCCATGCTATGCCTGCACTTTCTGTTTTACCTTTAATTGCAACAACATCGCCCGTTTTAATCGCCAAGCGTTCCATAACTTCATGGTCAATTCTTATAATGTTTCTTCCGATATCACGCTTTTTGGCTTTCTGAATTCTCAAATGTACTTTTCCATAAGAGTCCTCAATCTCTTCTTCCTCATCATCTTCAAAATCATCGTCTTTAGATTCAGCCATAATTTTCAAATCCTTTTTTTTTTAAAAAAAATCCTAATTTGTTTCTCTTTAAAAATAAGAAATAAACAAATATTGAAAAGTTTTTTGATTTATTACATACATAAATTCATTAATAATCGAATAAAGTTTTTTGCTGCGATGTAGATTCTATTTTTTTTAATCTTTCAAGGGCATTTTTAACCCGAGATTCTGAAAAATTGTGTTTATTAATTAAAAAATCTTCAATTTTATCAAACTTTGGGTTTCCTTTATTTAATGATGGATAATTCTCCTCAATTGAGGGATTTAGAAATAAATTCTTAACCTTTTCAATTAAATCGAGATTTAAATCTATTATTTGACCCCTAACTTTTACTTTTTTTGATACAATCTCTTTTATTGAATTATTTTTTTTTATTAAACTATAAGCCGTCTTTTCACCAATTCCTTTTACTCCCTCGAAAAAATCTGTTCCAATCAAAATCCCCATCTCAATAAGCTGCTCTCTTGTAATATCCAAATTTTCTAAAAGTCTGGGCAATAGTATCCATTCGATATCCAAAGTAATGGAAGTGTCACCCACCTTACGAGATCGAGTTACAGCAAAATTTCTCAATAATCTCTTGGCCCCGAATAAAAGAGTATCATAATCTTGAGATGCCGAACCCCATACATCTCCTTTATTTACCATATAAGCAATTTGGGCTTCACCCTCTGATGAAGCTTGAACGACTGGAACTCCCATAAAATCAAGTAAACTTTTACTGTCCTCAATCATTTTTTCATCTAATTTGGATGTAGCTTGTGCAAATTTTCTCGCTTCTACTAAATCCCCCTTTAATTGCGCCTCTTCCATTTTTGCTTTTGCTTCTAGTTTTTTTTCTTTTCTTTCTCTTATAATTTCCAACTTTAAATTTGAAGGTTTTCCATCAAAAACATAAATTGGGTGAATATTTCCTTCAAGAAAATTAATTGTTCTATAAAATAACCCAGATAAATGTGAAGTAATATTTCCTTGATAATCCTTTAAGGGAGTACCATCTTGCTGCCTAATTATAGCAAGAAACTGGTATAAAGTATTGAAAGCATCAATCGCAATCTTCTTATTGAATAAATTCTCAAAAGTGATAATCCTTTTCGTTTCCTTAACTAGCTCTCTTATTTTAACTCCCATATGCCAATCGCCCAGGTAAAATTTTATTGAATCAATTCTCAAAAGTAATAATTTATTTAAACCTTTTAAATCTACACTATTAATATTACTTTAACGGCAATTTAATTCTCGGTAAAATCTTTTCTCTTAACCTAGAAAAGTAACTTTTACTAATATTACTTGAGAGTCTTATTAGCTTGAAAGTTTCTTCTGACATCTTAACCCGAATTTTATTTTTTGGATAGATTTTTGTTATTACGCGGCGTCCATCAATGATTAGGGTTCCATTTAAATGTGCTCTTAACAACTTTATTTCAAATTCTGAATCTTTTGGAAAAACCATCGAAACTAATCCTGAGCGTGCATATGGATTTATGGGAACTAATTGGATAACCTCCATGCTTGGAGCTAAAATTGCTCCTCCAGCTGAGAATGCATAAGCAGTGCTTCCTGTGGGTGTTGATAATATCAATCCATCTAAATATGCATTTGAGAGAAATTCACCGTTCACTTTAACAGATATTTGCATCACTTTAGAATGCTTTGCAGAAACCAATAACACCTCATTTATTGCCTCATCCAATGGAATAGTTGAATTAGGAGATGTAGACAAAAAAGTAGATAATCGAGAGCATTTTTCTATTAAATATTTTCCATTTAAAATTTTTTCTAAATCATTATATACAGTCTTTTCATTTCCTTCACTTAAAAAGGCGATTGAAGTTCCTATTTTTGCACAACCATAAACTGGAGGCGTTTCCTTTTTAGGTAATTTATGAAACACACGTAAAATCGATCCATCACCCCCTACTGAGATGAGGAACTTGATTTTGATGTCTGTCATTTGATTAAGTTCCATTCCTAAATCTCCTCTGTCCAATCTATTGCATATCCTTTTTTCTAAGAAGACTCTTTCGCCCTTCTCAATTAAGAAACTCATAATTTTTTTTGCTAATCTAATCGATTCAATTGAATCCATACGAGATGTGATCGCAATTGCTTTTTCTTCTTGACCCACTTCTACATATGCCTCTATTAATTTTTGTAATAATAATTCAAAATATATTAAAAAAATTCTTATGAAACAAATATTTCAGAAAGAAATAACTTAAACTAGTATTTAAGTTAGTCAGTAGTTACCCGCTTGATTATTTTTCTACCAAGTAAGTCCCAATACTCAACTGTTGAATGACTCATTTTATCTTCATCTTGTTTTAATTCCTTGAGTTTATTGATTAAGTCTTGTTCTTTAGGCCATTCAATATCAAACGACTCATAATTCTCATTATCCATAATCTGCAATGTAGCATCTTCAATAAAATTTATATGAGCACTTCCTTTAATTATCTCTGGAGTATCGACCATATGTCCAGAAGGAATTGTTAAAGAACGTTTATTTCCATCAAAGAGCCCTACACATATAATCTTCATTTTTGCATGACCATGTTTACCGGATTTACTTTTTTCTATAGATTTAATTAAACAAGGCTCTCCATCCTCAATAATGTAAGACCCCGCTTTTAATTTTTGAATTTCTGTTTTTCTAATTGACATCTTTAATACTATTTTTTAATTTTTGATAATTTTCTTCGTTAATTTATCATATTTTATATTTTTTTTTGTTTTTGTTAATCAATTAAACTTACTTATTCTTTATAAATCTTTAAAAAGCATTTCTTTAAGTTCTTCGGAAATCCCTTCCATATTTCGTAAATCTATAGCAATAAAATTTAACATATCATAAGGTGCCTGCTTTCTTTCCCAAACAATTCTAATCCAATTCTCTATCCATTCCAATTTTACATAGGGATCCTTTAACATCGCTCTAAATGCCAAAATCTTTTTTACTTCTGTTAATTTATCTTCTAGCATACATACTACTGCCCACATATTAATAATCGCTTCTAATTCAGAATCTATAGGAACTAAATTAAAAGCTTTTGCAAAGATTTTTTTTTGTATTCTATAAATTCATTACTCATCAGAAGCGCTCGACCTAAATCCATTGCAGTCTTATTTCTTGGTGATTTCTCGAGTGTTGTAAGAAGATTTTGAATTCTATTGGATTTACTCATAAATTATTTATAGTGATATCGCTTTTTAATTTTTTTATAAAATAGATTTGCATCTATTAAATTTACATAATAAATTCAAAGTGAATATGTAGAAAGTTTTAAATTCTCTTTGGTTAATTCTCATTTACTTAAATTTATTTTTGCTAAATAGATTTGAGAACAAAAAAAAAAATTGAGAATGTATGACTATGTCAGAAGAAAAACCTAAAGAAGGAGACTTAATGAAAAGGATTCTTGGGAGAGAAGAGCTAACCCACAAAAGATATGAATGGCTTGACCAATTCAGGGGTTTGATTATAATTTTTCTGATTATCTCAGTGATAACGTGGGAACTCTCCGGAGATGCAATTGCGGGCGATATCATGGTCGGTCCTCCACTACTTAACCACGGGTTTCAATACGCCAAATTCTATCCAGCTATTATAACGATTATTGACTTTGGGCAACAGATATTCATGTTTTGTATGGGTTATGTAGCATATCTTGCATTTTCAGGTAGACTGGAAAAAAAAGGTGCAAAAGAAGCTTGGAAACATGGTATAATTCGAGTAGCAATTTTATATATTCTATCTTTCCTCGACGATGGACTTATTGGCGGAGACCTCTTAGATGGAGGAACTACTTGGTTAAAAAATGTATTCTGGAATGGAACTCTGGCAAATCTAGCAATTGGTACATTTGCTGCCTATTTAGCAGTATATTTAGTAAGAGATGCTGATAAACGATTATATGTTGGAATAGCAATGATGATTCTCCATTCTATACTATTTGCACTGCCATTTTTTGAGCATTATGGTCCCTCGACTGGGACCCTGGTATTTCCCTTTATCTCATTGAATCATGCTTCAATTGCTATCATTGCAACATGTTTCTCACAGTGGTATAAAATGGACCCTGATAACCCCCGTGTTGCTTTTAAAAAGAGAATATTACCTGTAGCTGTCATTTGTATTGTGATTTTTTATTGTCTAGATTGGATTCAACCAGCCGAACACCACGATGTAACAACATCTCTTGCTTTACTTGCAATAGCTACTTCCGCTTTTATGATCACAGTTTTCTACAGTTTGGAGCAGCTTGATTTCAAGATACCGATTTTGAGTGAAATGGGAAAAAATATGTTGCTTATATTCATATTAGCATTGTTTGTGGGGCTATTTGTTGGAATTATTCCTAAAGATTTCCTAGTTGCTAATCCATTACTTGCTTTAATTCTAGTCGGAATATTGCCAATTGCTATATTAGCGGGAATTGCAGTTCTACTTGACAGAAAAAATATTAAAATTAAAATTTAAATTTATTTTTTTTTCTTTCCTTTATTCTTTAGTAAAAATTCTGTTTAGGAAAAAAATAAACATAATAATATATTTATTCTAAAATAATATTTAAAATAAAATTTAAAATAAAATAATCCGGTTGCGGCACAACGAAGTGCTGGACTCCCACTGCTGAAATGTCGCAACCCGATAAAAGAATAATTTAATTTGTGTGATAAGATATGGTTCTGGAGGCTCTTGGAAAATCTTTAGATAGTGCGATAAGAAAGATTCGTCGACTCCCTAAGGTCGATAAGGATGCAATCGATGCTTTAATTCAAGAGCTGCAAAGAGCTTTACTTTCTGCGGATGTAAAAGTGGAAATCGTTTTCGAAGCTACAGAAAACATCAAAAAGGAAGCAATGAACACGAAGTTAAGTAGTTCTATAAGGAGAAGGGATTTCATAATTAAAATTATTCATGATGAGTTAGTCAATATTCTTGGAGGGAAATCAACTCCTATACGGATTAAGCCCAATAAGTTAAATATAATTCTCATGGTCGGTATTCAGGGAAGTGGAAAAACCACCACAGTAGGCAAACTAGCGAATTATTATAAAAGTAAGGGTTATACGATAGGCGTAGTTTGCGGAGATAATTTTCGCCCTGGAGCATATGAACAATTAAAACAACTTTGTGAACCTCAAAATGTGAAAGTATATGGAAATCCAACTGAAAAAAATACCTTAAAACTCGTTCTAAGACAAACTAAACAAGCTTTAAAAGAGAATTACAATATAATAATTGTTGATACAGCAGGACGTCATAAAGAAGAAAAAGAATTGATGAAGGAGATTGAAAATATTGAAAAATCAGTTAAACCAGATGAAGTTATTTTAGTTATTGATGGAACACTTGGACAACAAGCATATAATCAAGCTTTGGAATTTTCTAAGGCAACTCGAGTAGGTTCTATTATAGTTACTAAATTGGATGGAACTGCAAAGGGTGGTGGAGCATTGTCGGCAGTTGCAGCTACAAACGCTCCAATAAAATTTATTGGAATAGGAGAAAAAATTGAACAATTTGAACTATTTGAGCCCACTCGATTTGTTGGGACACTACTAGGGATACCTGATTTAGAGGGTTTAGTTCAAAAAGTTCAAGATGCAATGGCTGAACCAGATCCAGAAATGGTTAAGCGAATGATGCGAGGGAAATTTACATTAGAAGATCTTTATATCCAGCTAAAAGCGATAAAAAAGATGGGCAGATTGGGAAAACTCTTAGGAATGATGGGTATAGGCAATATTCCTGATGAGGCAAAGGAGATGGCTGAGCAAAATTTAGATCAGTGGGAAGTTGTTTTAAATTCAATGACACAGTATGAAAAAGAAAATCCTAAAATCATAAAAAAGTCTAGAAAACGCAGGATTGCAATTGGAAGCGGCACATCATACACTGCAATTAATAAAATGTTAGATCAATATAATCAAATGAAATCGATGATGAAAAAATTCATGAAACTTAGAAAAAAGGCTAAGAAGGGTCGAGGCGGGCTTCCGGGTTTCCCTCCTGGTTTTGAATTGCCTAAAGATTTTAAATTTTAATTTTAAAAAAAAATTTTTAAATTTTTGTATGTTTTGATAGAACAAAATTTATAAAAATTCTAATTATCTTAATAATTCTGACTATTTTTCTATTTAAGGCATAGATTTTTCTATTTGAGATTAGAAATAGGAATACTTTTGGCTGGGGTTTTAATTTGAATGATTTATATCGATAGTGATATTTCGGAGAAAGAAATTTATCATAAAATAATTGATTTTTTTTTCCAATATCATAATAATAGTAATAAAGATTTAGATTTTTTGAAAGATCTAAGCATTATAGAAGTATTTAACTTTTTACGCAGCTCTAATTCTTCATTTACACCTCAACAGAAGAGTAAGATAATACAAAATGCAATAATAATTTTTTTAGCACTTTTTAATGATGATCCTTTAGATCATTTTCATTCCATGGGTAAGGAATTAAAGACATTATCAATAAAGGAGAAAAATCTAATTTTCTCGTCAATTTCTAAAACTATTAAGAATTAACAATAAAATTTTGATTATTCCTCACAATTTTGAAATTTAAATAATTAAATATAAAAAAGGGAATAAAAAAAAATAATAATTTATAATTCATAATTAAAAACTTAACTTGCCGAATTTTTTAATTATAACTAAAAATATTCCAGACTATTCAAAACATGATATAGATCTTGGAAATACTCCTAAAATTGTTATACAACTTTGCTTATGCTTGAAAGAAGCATTTTTCTTAGCGTATAAAATTAGAAAATACGTAAATTTTTATATTTATATTGAAGAGAGTGAAATTTTAATTAAATTTGAAGGAAAAACTTTAAGATACCTTGGTCCAGATGAGCGGTCTCAATCTCTTCTCTTAGAAAAGGCATTAAAAATGAGTTGTTATAAAGAATCTATTTCTCCTATGATGTTCATAAAATCTACGCCTGGAATCTTTGTTAAGAAGGTTAGATTTAAAGATTTTATCAAAAATCAAGAAGATTTTCAAAATATAAGTATTATAAATTCATTTCAAGAAGAGCAACTAAAAAATATTGGAGTTTTTTACAATATAAAGAAGGTTGAAGATTATAAACAGTCAATTTTTATATGTTTTTTAGATCTCAACACAAGTAAATTTAATGAGTATATTCCTTATTTAAAGTGTTTAAATAATATAAATGCCTTAGAAGGATTAAGCAAAAAAGTTGAAAATTTATCTTGCTGGGATAAAATATTAAGTATTAATCATTATTTTGACAAGATGACCAATGATTCTTAAAAATGCAAGAATATATTCTGATAATGAATTAAGACTTGGCTCTATTTATATTTCAGATGGAAAATTTAAGAAAATAATCTTTCATAACAATAAAGATGGAGCACAGTTTGATGATATTAATAATAGTGATAATATAATTGATTGTAATAATAAAATATTATTACCTGGTATAATAGATGTTCATTCTCATCTTAGAGATCTCGACCAAGCTGAGAAAGAAACTTTTATTACGGGAACTAAGGCGGCTGCAGCGTCAGGAATAACAACTGTATTTGATATGCCAAATACAATCCCTCCAGCAATCACTTCTCATGATGTAGAAAAATGGATGGATGCGGCAAGAAATAATATTTTTATTGATGTAGGCTTTATTGCAGGTGTTCCTGAAAAAATAAATCAAGAAGAATTTGAAAACATTGTAAATTTAGGCGTAATGGGTTTTAAGATATATCCTCATTCACCTATTTCTAAAATTGATTGGATAAATCCCCAAAATGTTGAACAAATATTGCATTTTATCTCAAAATATAATGTTCCATTATTTATTCACCCTCAAATGCCAATAAAAAATTCAGAGGTCAATAGAAAAGTCGAAAATGGCATAGATCAAAAAAGAGCCCCTTTGAAACTTTTTAATGAGATATATTCTAATGATATCGAAAAGAATTTTATTGATCATTTTCAAAAACATTATGAACGTTTTATTATTAATAATAAAGCCTTTTCCACATATCCCCATATCCATTTTTGTCATATAAGTTCAAAAGAAGCTCTATATATACTTCTTAATGCAAGATTCGAAGTGAGTTTATTAAATTTTTCTTTTGAAGTTACACCTCATCACCTTCTTCTTAATAACGATATGAAATTTGAGAAAGATAGTTTTGGAAAAGTCTTACCCCCTCTTAGAGATGAACTTGATAGAAATTACCTTTATCAAAATTTAGAAAATGGAAAAATTGATTTGATTGGAACGGATCATGCTCCTCATACTATTGAAGAAAAAACAAGATCTTTTTTTGAAGCTCCATCAGGTTTTCCGGGTTTTGAAACATATCCTCTTCTATTATTAGAAAAGATATTTAATTCGGATTTACAATTGAAAATCTTTATTAAATGTTCTTCTGAAATGCCGGCTAAATTATTCGGTTTGAATAATAAAGGCTTTATAAAAGAAGGATATGATGCTGATTTTTATCTGGTGGAAAAAATAAATCCTTATACAATTAATCCTGAAAAGTTTTACAGTAAAGCAAAATTTTCTCCATTTAAAGGTCTCAAAACTACCGTCAAAATCTCCGGAGTATATCTAAGAGGTCAAAAAATATATGATGGAGTAAATGTTTTGAGTAATAAAATTGGACAAATTATTCATAAAAGAAATAGTATTAAATACTAAGTAGTATAAAAATTAAACTGGTAAAAATGGTCCATGAAAAAATAACTCTTGAAGATGGAATTACTTTAATTAAATTTGCTCGAGAAAATATTGAAACATATTTAAGAACTTCCAGAAAAGCAATTATTCCAGATGAAATTGAAAAAAGGTATTCTGGGAAATATGGAGTTTTTGTCACATTGAATAAGCTAGAAGGTAGTAAAAAAATGCTTAGAGGTTGCATAGGGTATCCAGAACCCACTTTTTCACTTATAAAAGCAATTTATAATGTTTCAATTTCTTCAGCAATTGAAGATCCTCGTTTTCCTAATGTTACTCTTGAAGATATGGATAACATTGTAATTGAATTAACTGTATTAACTCCTCCCGAATTGATAGAAATTAATAATTCCAATGAATACTTGGAAAAAATTAAAATAGGAAGAGATGGTTTGATTGTTGAGTATGGAATGCGAAGAGGATTGCTTTTACCCCAAGTTCCCGTAGATGATGGAAGAAATTGGGATGTAAAAACATTTCTTGAACATACATGTATGAAAGCATGGCTCCCAGCGGATTCCTGGATGAATAACGATACTAAAATTTACAAATTTGAGGGAATTATTTTTGAAGAACTTACTCCTCGAGGAGAAATCATATTAAAAAAAATTTAATCTTTTTTAATTACAATATCACTAATTCCTAACCACTCTTTAGCTTCATCAAGAGTCGTAACAATCTTCCTTTTCGGAGATATCGCCTTTTCTAATAAATAATGAAATTCAACATCTAAAGGTGGATTATCAGTAATAACAAAGGCAGATTTTTCCAATCTTTTATTATTTTCTTTTAATAAATCTAAAATTATAGTTATTGAATTACCATCTAATATACTGGCGTCACTAATATCTACAAGAACACAAAATTTTTTTAAATTTTTTGTTCGTTCTTTAAAATCATTAACAAATCTTTCAGCTTCAATAAGTGGAAATGTCCCAATTGCTCTTAGATAAAAACAATTTTTACCCATTTTTTCTAATTGATACAAAAAAAATCACCTATTATTTTTATTAGTATAATCGTTTTTATATAATTATGCCAATAATATCACTTCAATTAGACGATGATTTATTGGATCGTTTTAATAAGGTTAGAAATAAGCGTGGATATACATCAAAGAGTAAAGCAATAAGAGATTCCATTATTGAATTTATTGAGAACTATGAAAAATTTGACGAGCTAGAGGGATATAAGATTATGACCATAAATCTTATTTATCCAATTGAAGCCGGATTATTATCTGAAATGTCTGAGATATGCGATAAATATAGAAGTTTAATTAAAACAATGATGGACTGGAGGATAGCTTCAAAAAAAATTGAAATTATCTTAACAGTCGGAGAAGTTAATACAATTAAAGATTTTTATAACGAAATAGCAAGAATAAAAGATGTAACCTCAACAATACATGAAGTAATAATTGAATAATCTTTTAAAAAAATTCTAAAGAAAAATCAACTCTTTTATGAGGAAACTGAGTTAAAGCTCCTAAACTTATTATGTCCACTCCCGTTTTTACATACTCTTCAATATTTTCTTTATTAATTGACCCAGAAGCTTCTAATAAAATCTTCTTTCTTAAATCTTCTATTTCTAATGCTTTTGTCGCTTCTTCAATCTCTGCTGGTTTCATGTTATCTAACATAATAATATCTGCTCCATTTCTTGCGGCAATTAAAACATCTTCTATGTTTTCTACTTCAATTTCAATCTTTTTGGTAAAACTTGCTAAATTTCTAGCTTTTTTAAGAATTTTCTTGATATCACCTGAAAAATATTTTAAATGAGTATCTTTGATCAAAATCATATCATCAAGATTCCAGCGATGAGTATCCCCACCTCCCAATTTTACAGCCCTCTTTTCAAAAATTCTAAAATATGGAGTTGTTTTTCTAGTGCAAGCAATTTTTATGTATTTATTTAATTTTTTGGTAATATTTACAAAATCTCTTGTTGATGATGTGATAGCACTCATGCGTGTCAAAAGATTTAATGCCGTTCTTTCGCCAAATAAAACCTCATGAGCATTTCCAGACAATACACAAATTATATCATTCTCAATAACTTTATCTCCGTCTTTTTTAAATAATGTAATCTTAACATTTAAAAATTCAAATAATATATCAATCTCTTTTAATCCCGATACATAACCCGAACTTTTTGCAATAATTTGGGCTTTAATTTCCTTATTTTCTGGAATAATTTCTGAAGAAATATCTTGAAATAAACAATCTTCTTCTAAAAACTCTTGAATTTTTTTTCTAATTATTATTTTATTCATCATAATTCCACATAAAGAATCTTATTGTAGATTTTTTAATCACTAATCTTTTAAAAACATTCAGAGATATTTTATTTTATGCTTCAAGAAATAATAATTCCCATACTTAATAAAAATATTAAGCTTGAGGCTGAAGTTTTTTACCCAGATAATGATAGACAAAATATATGTGTTCTTTTAGCTCATCCTCACAGCTTGTATGGAGGAAACATGTCAAACAATATTATATCTTCTCTTTTTTCTACATTATCCAAGGAGAATATTCCAACATTAAGATTCAATTTTCGAGGAGTGGGAAAATCTACAGGATCTTATGGTCATGATATAGGAGAACAAGAAGATGTCAGAACATGTATAAAATTTTTAATTGATAAAGAAAAATTTGAAAAAGTTTTAATTATAGGATACTCATATGGGGCAGCAATGGGCTGTTCCCAAGTTAATACTTTTAAAAATATTATGGGATATGTTGCCATTGCATTTCCGTTTGATTTATTTATTAAGCTCAAAAATTTAGCTCAAACTTCTAAACCGAAATTATTCATTCAAGGTGATATGGATAATATTGCAAATTTTCGGACTTTTTTAAAACACTTCGAAGATATGAAACCGCCCAAGGAATACAAAATAGTAAATAATGCAGATCACTTTTTCATGGGCTTTGAAAATCAAGTATCTAAATATGCACTTGATTTTGTAAGGAATTTAAGAGTGAGAAAAAAAGTGTAATATTTTAACGATAATTAAATACTTGCAAGGTTTTTTAATTCTGCTAGGGAGTTTTCTTCTGCCCAGTCAAGTAATTGGTCATAATATTTCTCAATCTCTTGGGATTCAGGAACGGGCGCAAGAACTGCTAAAATAAATAGTGTTTTCTCTATAAGAATGTTGCGACAGATTATTAAAAATTCATGAAAAAGAACTTTAATTGATTCCAACTCGGAATTGAGTGAGAGTTCTTCGCCTACTTTACCTGCAGTATCACTCAGAAGACTTCCCATGGCTGCAACAACAGCTTCATCTACATCGGCTTCTCTCTGAGATGCAAGGACTAAACCCGCTGATGTGCTAAATAAAGAAGCTCTAAATCCAGCATTTTCATTTAATTCTTTTAATATAAGATCTAAGCGACCCGGAATTTCTAAAACCTCTATTCTAATTTAATTTGTTAAAAATTTTACGATATTAATTATATGTTTTTTCCAATTATATAAATTTTTATACTTATTCTGTAAATTTTATTTCTTTTTCTTAAATGGTAATGAAATTAAATAGGCAGATGCCAACCCGTTTTCAATATTTAAAATAATTAGTGTCGGTTTAGCTACTGGTTCTTGAAATCCCGATTTTTTTGGTGGTGCTCGAGGATAAGCAATGGAACCGGGATTTAATATCATACATTTTGATTCCAACCCTTTAATGGAAGGAATATGAGTATGTCCGGTTATTAATATGTTAAGTTTCCTACTTTCAATATATTGATCTAATTCATTTATAGGGACATCATGAATTATCCCAATCCTTTGTCCTTCAACCTCGAGCAATTTTTCCTTGGGTAATCCTTTAATTTTATCCGTATTACTTGCTACACAATGAACTGGGGCAATCTCTTTTAATCGCTTTAAAAATATTTCAGAAACTACATCTCCTGCATGAATAATCTCATCCACGTTTGATAAATATCTTCCCAATACACTAATAAAATTATCAATCTTTTTAGGATCCCATGTTCCTTCTACATGCGTATCAGAGATAATTCCAAATTTCACCAAAATTAACCATTTTTTTTGAACTATTTCTTTTTTATCCTAAATAATAAATAGGAAACTCATAAACCAGATTATTAAAATAATTATAATATCAAAAATAATTCTAACATTTCTATCCGTTTTTGTCTCATCTAATTTTTGGTTTTTATTAAAATAATTTTTAATATCTTCAAAAATATAATTTATTCCCTTTTTAACACGAGAAAACTGATAAATAACCAAAATAATTCCAATAACTATTAATGGCATATATAGAAGAAGTAATAAATCAAAAAATGATCCACCTTGAATAAAATACCATAAAGTAACGGCTGCAATAATATTTGATATAGTATGAGCAAAAATTAACGGAAAAAGCCATTTTTTACGAGTAAAAAAAGATGCAGAAATAAAACCAACAATTGTTGCAATAATTCCCCAAAAAATCGGATAGAGTGGGTTATGTCCAGGAAAATTAGGAGAAAATATATACGCAAAGTGACTTAAGCCAAAAAAAATAGAGGTAATTATAATAGGGGAAAATCTACCAAGATATTGTTCTCCACGATTAATGAAAAGACCACGATAGATCCACTCTTCTTTAAAAGATGAGAGAAATTGTATAATTATTGCTGAAATGAGAAAAATAAATACTTCTTCACCTAAATATGAACCAAATGTATTATTAAAAATAACATCCGATTCAAATTCTAAATAACCGGGAAGTAAATAACTGAATAAACTGAATGGAATATATACAATAAAAAGTATTAATAACCCCCATAATAATTGATATTTAAAATTACTTTTTTTAATTTTTAACAATAATAATTGTTGTTTTGAGGAGGACATATCAGATTCTACAATTAACTTTTGTTGTTTTGGCTGGAAAATAATATTGACTACAAATAAAAATATTGGAACTGCGATTAAAGCTGCAACTAATTTGAATAAATGATAAAAATAGGTATCAATTAATGTGGATGTTTGAAATAATGATCTCATTGCATTAAAAATAAAGTTAAAGATTGTAATTCCTACAAAAACAATGAATAATTCGATTAAAAAATAAAATCTATTATTTAGAATTTCAGTTCTTCTATTGGTTTCAGTCAATGTGGATTCCCCTTAAATTATTTTTAATTAACTCTATTATATATTAGGTATTTTTTATCTATTTAGATTCGTATTTAAAGATAGAGTTATACAATAAGAGAAAAAAGAAGATTTAATATTTTTATCTGTTTCGAATCATTTTTACCTTTTAAGAGTTAAAATTCCATTCTCAACAAACCACGCTAAGTTTCCAAAGAGAAATAACCATTCTGCAAAACTTTGAAATTCCGGACATAATCCAGGATTTATCTTGTTTAAAATCAATAATATTAGATATAAAGCAAAAAGAAATGCTACTATAAGGTTCGAAATTGCTTGTAGTTTTGAAAATTCTGGAATTTTGAATTCTAAGATTGCATATATTATTAAATATAATATTCCCGTAAAAAAGAAAATATATTCTGAGTTTAAATGCATATCTGGAGAGTCAATTTTGTTGAATATTGCCAATAAAATCATGCTAAATGCTGAAACGGAGCCTAAAATAAAACATAGCCAAGTCCCCTTAGTATTTGCACCTTTATTTTGTAAATAACTAGTAAAATCTATGAAGAAAATAATCACGAAAAAACCTGTAATAATCCAGCAAATATTAAATATTACGTAATTACTGTTAGTTGGGGCTCCCATATCGCTAATATGATGAATAATTAACTAGAATTTCTAAATAATTAATCGTGAAACCAGCATTTCACGAAAAAAATATAATTATTAATCAATTATGACTTGGCTTTTTTAAAAAATAAAATTTTCTCATTGACGTTTTTATTGAATAAAGAGAAATTTAAAAATTTTAAAAATGATTACTTAATTGCAGACATGAATGATTCTTTAGATATTGAAATTCTTGCTCAAGATTTAGAATATTGTATAAAAGCATTTGAAAACGATAAATTCGATTTTATGAATATTGCTGCTAATCGTTTAATGGAAAATTGTATTTTTCTTGAGAATAAAGAAGTATTCCTTATTGCAGCTATTCTTAAGGACATTGCTAGTGATTATATAGGTATTTTTCAAAATAGAAGAAATATTTTCAATTCAGCCAAAGTATTAGGGAAAAAAACGATTTCATCTATTAGAACTAACTTTTATAACGGTATTAATATTGAAAAATTATGGCAAGATTTTCAAGAGTTTACAGTGAAAATTAATGAATTTCATAAAGATGAATTAGAATCTGAAGTTTATAAGAAAAATATTGAGTTTACAAGCATTATTTTTAAAAAAATATTAAAATTCTTAGAAGAAAATAAACAGAGTTTAAAGAAAATACATAATACTTTAATTAATGGAGTTTTAGGTGTAATGGTAAGAATTATGAAAAATCATTCTTGCACACTTAAAGAAAATATGGTTTACTTGTATTTTAAGTCACTTGCCATTTTATACACCTATGTAATTGAAAAAAACTATCCTGAAGAGAAGATTAATGAAGATGATTATAAAGAATATTTAGAAGTTCATATTGATTTTATTGTTAAAAATTATCTTAATGATAGTCTGGATTTCAAAAATTACAATTCAGAACTTTGGAAAATTGGTAAACAATTTAGAGAATTATATTTCTTATTCAATCTACCCAGAATTGTAGCTAAAACTTCAGTTTCAGAACAAGTCCCAGCACTTATTCGAGTTCCTGTAGCTCTTTCTAAAAAAAAAGTAAAAAATGAAGAAAAAAATGAAAAAGAAGAATAAATATTAATCAATACTAAAAATGGAATTAGAAAATCTTTGTGTTGAAACATCACAGGATTTACCGAGGATTTATAGTAGTTTTAAAAATAATGATTCGTCAAGTGAAAAGTTAACATTTGGTACTGATGCTACTGGAATTATGGATCTTCCGGAAAGAGGAATTGAGATACGTGAAGTTGAGGAAAGTAAACTTCATAAGGAAGGACTAATTCATGGTTCATTAAAATCACGTAAAGAGATGGATTTCTTTAGAGAATCTTCTTCAATTAAACCTGAATTTATTTATTATCCAAAAATTGTCAAATTTCCAAGAAAAGAAATTATATTAGATTCTCTACGTGCTGATATAATACCATTGAAATTAAACTTATTATTTAGTACAAAAGTTGAAAATTTAATTATTCATGATTCAATTTTTAGAAAATTCATATGCGAGATAGAAAGAAGTTTAAACGAATTTATCGAGCTTGAACATGTGAAATTAGAGAATAGAATCTTTTTTGAAGAAGATTGGGAAATTCCGGATTACGAAAAACTTGTACTCTCTTTAAATTTTAAAGGAATCCCGTTCAAACGAGAAATGTTATTGTGGAAAATGTTAAACACCAGGGCATATGAAAGAATTAAATCTATGATTCTTTATAGTTCGGGAGAACAACTTAGAAGAATTAAAGAATTGAAAAAAAAATTTTTCATTAAACTCGAAATGTGAGGGTGATTTGATGAGAAAATTCTTTAATCCTGAGATTTTCTTAGATATTGCAAGAGGAATAAAAAGCAGCAAGGGTTTAGACGAACAAGGAATATTAAGAACGGTAATTGGACGAGCTTATTATGCAGCTTTTTTAACAACAAGAGAATATCTAAAAAAACATAAAGCAAAAACATTTGATAAAGATCGCCAGCATCAAGACGTTCTTGATGCATTAGACGAGTTCGATGAATATAATCTAAAAAACTGGTTAGATAAATTAAGAGATAATCGAGTAACTGCCGATTATATCTTAAATAAATTGATTGATAAGGAATTATGTGAGAAATGTTTAATAATTTCGGAACAAATAATTAATTCGATAGAAGGGATTTAATAAATATATAAAAAATTTTCTTGTTATTTTATAGATTTTTTTAAGATCTAAATTTTTCCAATTTATTTTTGGTAACTTTTCCAGTTTATTTTTAAAAATTTCCAATTTATTCTTAAAAGTTACAAATTTTAACTGAATGATTTTTTTAATAAGTCATCAACTTGTGAGATATGATTTAAATATCCGAGCGTCTTAAAGTAATTTAAAAGTTTTTCGCACTCTTATATTTTATAAGATAAGAAAGATTGAAAAAATTTAGGTAAGTTAAGTTAAAAAAGTTAACAACGAAAAAAAGGCAAATTAAATGAAAAATAAAAAAATCTGGCTAATAATTATCTCCGTTTTTATTTTGGGTTTTAACATTTTTTTACCCCATGTATCTGCGAGCACTTCAATTTCAGAGGAATGGCATAGAACATGTGGTGAAGGTGAGAGGGATGTTGCCAAAGCACTTGTAATTGACTCCTCAGACAATATTTATGTTGCAGGATGGACGGATTACATCGGAACCACGTGTGAAGAGTGCTATGCCTTTATACGTTTAATTAAATATAACAGCTTAGGCATGAAGATTTGGAATCGCACTTGGAATGCAAGTCAACTTGATTATTGCAACGGAATAGCACTCGATTCTTCTGATAATATTTATCTCGGAGGCACAACAAGAAAAAACCAGCCAGATAATTGTGATATGTGTCTTATAAAGTATGACGGACTGGGCACACAAATTTGGAATCGCACTTGGGGCGGTGATGAAAGTGAATGTTGCTATGGTATAGCCGTGGATTCCTCAGACTATATTTATCTAGGGGGTCGAATATCCTCTTATGAGAGAGGGCATTCAGATTTATTACTGGTCAAGTATGATAGTTCTGGAAATCATACATGGAGTCGTGAATGGGGTGGAAATAACAGCGAACATTGTAGTTCAATGGCTATAGATTCGTTAAATAACATTTATCTTGCAGGAGATGTATATGATTCTGAAATAGAAGATAGAGATATGTTGCTAGTAAAATATGATAATTCTGGAGAGTATAAATGGAATATTACATGGGGTGGAGATAATGATGATAATTGCTATACGATAGAAGTAGATTCTTCGGATAATATTTATATTGCAGGCACAACGCGTAGTTTTGGTGCGGGCGATTATGATGTATGTCTAGTAAAGTATAACAGTTTAGGTATACAGCAGTGGAACCATACATGGGGCAGATCGGGATATGATAGATGTTATGCAATGGCTTCAGATTCATCAGATAATATTTATCTTGCGGGAAGCACCGGAAATGGCAGCGGAATAATAGTATTCAGCAGTTTAGGATTATTACAATTAAATTGTTCTTTGGAGGGAAATTATATCGATCTTTGTTATGCGATAGCACTGGATTCATTAGAAAATATCTACCTTGCGGGGGAGACCAGCAGTATAGGTGCGGGAGGGAGTGATATGATTCTTATGAAGATCTCGCAAGATTCCGATGACTCCTCCACGACAACCATACCCGGCTACGACTCGCTTCTCATGATATGTCTGATTTGCACCGTTTCGGTATTTCTCATTAAAAAACGGAGAAAATCCCTAAAATAAACAAATTCTTTTTTTTT
>Ga0209986_10000504_pt1 | contig 37420 bp, 41 predicted proteins | sample BlataG_FD_183168 | JGI IMG/M metagenome (GOLD analysis project Ga0209986, IMG submission 183168) | Deep subsurface microbial communities from Black Sea to uncover new lineages of life (NeLLi) - Black_00105 metaG (SPAdes) (version 2) | ecosystem: Environmental > Aquatic > Marine > Oceanic >... | reverse complement strand
TTGCTCAAGAAAAAGACGAGGAAGAAGAAAACGGATGCATGATGATGGGTGTATGTATGATGATGGGTGTATGTATGATGATGGGTGTATGTATGATGATGGGTGTATGTATGATGATGGGTGTATGCATGATGATGGGTGTATGCATGATGATGGGTGTATGATGACATATGTACTATACATATGTGATAATTAATTTTATTTGGATTTAATCCCTCGTCCTTCAGCAGCCCCAAATATTTCATCTTTATTGGTCAGGACATTCTGGGAGTAAATATTTCTTTATGGTATATCGGCGTTGCATATCATGCCGATAGCTATACCCGATATAACCAAAGAAAACTAAAACTACGATGGTTCCTATACCCGCAATAGCGACAAAAACGTCTCTTTTAGCCTTTTGTACTTCAACAATGGTTAGTATATCTAAACTACCTCCTAGCCGTTCAAAAGTCACTACTAAAAGGACCAAGGCAGCCAAAAACCATACAAAGAAAAACATATGCCACATAAAGATAAATTCAGGTTTTTCATAGGATTTTGTCCAGCTAAAAGCAAAGCTATATACTACGAACAGAACTATAATAGCTAAAGCGATTCCCATAAGGATTAATATCCAAAATAGAAAATCCCGTGCTTCAACTAATCTTACTCGATCATTTAGATCTGAAATTTCACCGAGCGTGTTGTAAGCGAAGAGTCCATAGATAAATGCCAAAACCAGGAGCACGAGAATTGTGAACCAAAATGTTATGTAAAAGGCCACGCTCATCTTTGTAGTTTTAAAGATTATTTATCGATAAATAATCTTTTAGATATTATCATAGAACTAAGGTAAATTATGTAGTTGCAGGAGTTTTAGCAGGGGCAGTGACATCAATTGAAGGAAGTATTCTTCCAGTTTTCTTTGTTGCAGGAGTTTTAGCAGGAGCAGCGACATCAATTTAAGGAGGTATTCTTCCAGTTTTCTTTGTTGCATTTGATTGTTTTGCTTTATTTTTCTTCTCTTCTGCAATCTTCTTCTCCTTCTTTATATAATACTTGAGACTGAAATAGCCGATGATACCTATTATTGCGAAAACTACTATAGCAATACCTAACACACCAGCAATGATGGAATAGGTATAAGCATCTCGGAGACTTGACTTACCACTGAACTTAGGATCCTTTCTAATCTCGGAAGCAGCTATAAAACATAATATCCCCGAGGCTATAGAAGTAAATACCACTATTATCAATACGATAACGAGAACAACACCTATACCCCCCGTTACCAATTTTCCTATACCAGGAAGAAAGTCTAGAAGTCCACTTTCCTCACCTACTACTCCAACCGCAGCTGCTCCAGCTTCCTCAGGCGCTCCAACTACTGCTAAAACTACAGCAATAATAATCACACCTATAACAATCAAAGCAAAAATCACGAAGAGACTCGCAGAGATTATACCCGCATAAATTAATAAATCTTCTGCACCAGTGACTTTGCCCTCAAATACTTTTTCAATAGTTTTGAATAATCCTGATATTCCCAATCTGTAAAGCGCAATGGTAATAGCCACTAAATTTGCAGCTAAAAGAATAATCGCAAATAATAAGATGCCACCTATAACCAGATCGGCCTTGATAGACATTTTCATTACATGATGAAAATGTGAATAATTTATATCATATAGTTTGAATTACCGGGATTTTTGTAAATTTATAATTATGCATCTTAGCTCGAACAGCATTTGCTAATATACTCCGATCAATGTTAGCTTCTAGATAGCGAATTAGGTTGGGTTTGGACTTTCTTCGATATTCTGTAAGTCCATTCGTCTCAGCTATATTGGCAAGTTCTTTCATAGTAAGCATATTAATATTTGGAGGAGGCAATATTACTGTTGGTTCTTCAGGTCTTACAGTAGAGAACCAATCTGGTAGGGGTCTGCGTCTTATTAAGGGACTAGGCAATCCTTCATCACGTTTCTTTTTTAATGCCTTACTTACAGTAGCTACATTAAAACCGCTCACGAGCAAAATCGCCCTTAGAGTTGCCTCATCTACATCTGTATATTTATCTACAATTGAGATTGCATTCTCAAGGGTTAATTCACTTCTCGGGACTTCAGATCTGGTTACCCCACCCCTACGACGTGATAGACCTGGATCAATACCTCCAATAGGATCAAATCTCGATTTAAACTCTTGAGGTGCTCCACTAGCTAACAATTTAGCCATTTCTAAATCGTTACTTACATCCATTTCAATCTCAATAGGGCGAGCTTTGTATTCGCTAAAAGTCTTTTGTCCAAGCTCTTGAATGCGTTGTAGTATTTCGAGGGGTTGCTTAGCGCCAGATATGTCGAATCGTACTTCTAATGTCGCTTCTGCTGTACCCTCAAGCAATCTTAACGCGGCTACTACAGCTTTGCTAATATCCTCAGGTTTAAATGTTTCGTTTCCGATGATTTTGATGTCTTGTTGAGCCTTCGTTTTTTGGAATACGTCAAGAATTTTCTTATTGAATTGTTTCAATAAGTTAGTGATATTGACTAAAGACACTTTAAAATGTTCTAAATCTTCGACCATTCCTTCAATATTTCTCTCATCTGCATTATTAGCAAACGACAAGGCAATTGGCTCTAAATCATTTACTTCTGCAGTGATGCTGGGAGTGATATTATCGTTTATATCAGTTATAGCTCGATTTCGGACCACATTAACTTTTGGTGGTGAGGGCGTTGGAGTGCGTCTCCTTATAGGTCTTATAGGTCTTTCGAGCTCTAATCTTGCACGTTCTTCTCTTTGTTCTCTCAATCTTCTTAATTCAGAAGCTAATATCGGTTTTGGTATTGGTACTTCCTCTTTAGGCTCTTCCGCTTTTTCAGCTTCCTGTTCTTTTCGTTTACGTTCACGTTCTTCACGAAGTAATCTTAGCCTTCCTAATTCTGAACGTCGCATTTTATAGAGTACGTAAAAGTCTATGGAAAAACAACTTATATACCTATAATATAAGTTACGTTTCAATTTTTGTGAGTGACCAAAACTAATTCTTTTTTCTGACGTATATCATCCAAAATCAATGGAGATCGAAATTAATGGCTTCAAGTGCTATTCAAAGACAAAATTCGAGTTTCCAACTACAGGTGTGACTCTATTAAAAGGCTGTTCGGGGGCAGGAAAAAGTACTATATTGCAAGCAATTACATGGTGTTTGTATGGAGGATTGCGTGGTGTAGATAGAAATGTGGGTTCACGAAAGGGTAAGTTGAATGTTACTCTAAGATTAGAAATCGGAGGAAAGAAATGCGAGATATATCGGCAAAAACGTCCGAATTTATTGAAATTTCGCGCTGGTATACTAGAACAAGTAGATAGTGTAGCGCAATCTCGCATTAATGATATTTTTGGTAGTGAAGAAATGTGGAGATTGTGTTGCTATTTAGAACAATCTCAAACCAATCCACTGTTTAGGGTATCAAGCTCTGAGAAGATGTCGTTACTCAATAAAGTAGCTTTTAATGAGAGCGACCCTACACCATATATCCGTAAGATTGAAGAACTTCTCAAGGAAGAAAAGGTAAGATTTCAAGTATTACAAGAAACATTTCAAAAAGAATGCGATGATTTTGCACAATTCATTAAATTACAAAACATTAAACCCGAAGATGGTAAATCCGAGGAGGATATGGAATGCCTACAAGATGAAAAACGCCAACTTGAGGAAGATTTATTAGATCTAAGACGCCGCAATATGAACCATCACCAATCTATGTCAGCAATAGATATACTTAGCGAACAAATAATTACACTTCAAGGTAAGATAGCTGAACTACAAGATATTTTGAAGATCGCAGACAAAATACCTGAGTACGAGAATTCTATCGAGGCTTTGCAATCTCTAAAACATGTGATAAATGAAGTCGTTCGTATTGAAACTGTAGTGAAGATGTTACAAGAAAAATGTGAAACTTTTGGAAATGTGGAAGTATGCACAGAACAAGTATTGTATGACGTACAGAATGCACAACAGCAATATTCGCAACACGTGCTTAAAGCAGAACAATGCGACGTGGAATACAATAGCGAAGCTATAGAAGCTAAGAAGGAATTTATAAGATGTTTGTTCAAGATTCAACCAGCACTGAAATTGCACAAGAATGTGTTGGCTATTTATGAGCAAATTGCTGCACTTCCAACGTACGATATTGACGATACAACACTAAAAACGCAGGAGGAGAAAGTCTACGAGCTAAAACGCGGTAGTGATGTATTGAATTGTCCCGCGTGTAATCAAAATCTTGTGTATAAGAGCGGTAAACTTGAATGTTGCGATCATGCTCCCAGTACCAAAGAACAACTCACAGTGGCTTTGAAAGAGCTGGAATGTATTCAAGACATGTTAAAGGCACAAAAAGATAGGAAAACGTTATTAGATCAATTTGAAAAGCTAAAATCCATGTATACAGAAGAGATCGGTACCATCACTCCAGATGAACTCAAGATTTTAGGCGACTCTAGTTCTAGGTATTTACTTCCAGACGAAGTTGAATCCTACAAAACTCAATTGTTCAATTTGCATGCTATCAAGATTTTAGATCCTCCTGAGCAAGATATTAAACAACTCAAATTAGGAGTTGCCAAATTAAAGGCTTTAGAGATGTTACATATTAAAGAACGTGATTTAGCAGATTTACTTCAGCAACGACAAAATATGGAAAAATGTTGTGGAGAGTATTCGACCGATCATTTACCAGATTTACAGCATACCGTTCAAAACTATAAAAATGCTGTCCCGTTGTGTGAAAGTTTGCAGCATTCGCTTGAAAAGGCGTCATCATTGAAAACAGAGCATCTCAGTAAATTGGATTCGGGACTTGAAGAACAAATTGGAATCAAGGAAACCAGACTTACTGAATTAAGGCAAGTGTTTGAAAAAGCACGTGTAACTAACGAAGCTGTACGAAGACAAGCCTCGTTGAAAACTCAAAGAGAAAGTATTGTAGTCGCATCACAAAAAGTCTATAATTTAGAAAGACTAAAAGGTATCGCTATAGAAGTCGAGTGCAAAGTATTGCAACAAACAGTTGACAGCGTTAACTCAACCATCAACGTACTCGCTGAAAGTATCTTTGATGAACCTATTCGTGTTGAACTAAAATTGTACAAGCAACTCAAGACGAAAAAGATAATTAGACCAGGTGTAAATGTAGAAATTCGGTATAAAGGGGGTGTATACGAAAATCCCAACGAAATTAGTGGCGGAGAGCAAGATAGGTTATCGTTGTTGGTGACATTAGCTCTAAACAGACTCAGCGGATCGCCATTGATGATGTTGGATGAAACCTTTTCCAGCTTGGACGAGGGCATCAAAGAACACTGTCTCCGAGCAGTAAGATCCGCAACAACGGGTAAAAACGTGATCTGTGTCGATCACGGCGGAGTAGAAGGATATTACGATCAAGTTATAAATATTTGTTTCTAAGATTAAATGAACCCCAGAAAATTACTCATTACACTAAATAAACTAGTGTAATGAAATTTCAGATTCAATATACTGACATCCCAGTACTATTAGCTGACAAACATAAAATTGATATTCATTATACTGGGATATCAGTAATAATAGCTAACAAACACAACATTAAGACACTTGAAATGAGAGGATCTGCTGCGAATTTGTTTCAACAAGTAAAATTGCATCAAAGTAAGATATCTCGAAAGATTAATAATTTTATTAAAAAGAAAATTGCGGCGGAAATTGTGGACGATTTCTTAGAGATCTTTTGGGATGCTGTGGAAAATGATAGATCTGTTGTTGAAACATTATCTGAACTGAAGGAATTATATAACACGATTCCGCCGAAACCTATATATTCCACTGGAAGATCAGCTTCTAGGGTAAAGGATATAAATAAATGGCTCAACTCGCTTAAGAGGAAAAAAGATGTCAAATATCTTGACGTGGGCTGTTCTGAAGCATCTATAACCGAAACTATAGCTAACGCTTTGAATTTAAAAATGGGCGATATATACGGTTGTGACATATTTATCATTGAAGAACCTGGGGGTAAAGTGATATTTACCCCGAGCACTCCCACAAGTCTCCCCTATAAAGATGGAGAATTTGATTTAGTAACTACTTTCCAAGCCCTTCACCACTTTAATGATCCGGATATTATGCTCTCTGAGATACATCGGGTCCTCAAACCCCGGGGGGCGTATATCATTAGAGAACATGATGTAAGAGACCCAAGTTTTGGGGTGTATTTAGATGTAGTTCATGCTTTATACTCCGTAGTAATAAATTCTGAGAAAACTCCTGAATCGTTTGTGACAACTTATGAATCCTTTTACCATAATAAAGAAGCCTGGTCAAGAGATTATATTGTTCCTGCTGGATTCAAGTTTGCAGGTTTAGTTAAAACAAACGATCAATTCAACTCATATTATGCTCGCTATTTCAAAGTATAAAATACACATTACATATGTATTTACCTTATAAATTGATAATTTTCAATGGTATTATAAATACAAACTTGCTCAATTAGACTATGTGTTCTTTTCCAGGGTGTAAACGTAAGGTATTTGTTGCTGGATATTGCAATGTGTGTCAATCCAAATATTGTAAACAACATAGACTTCCAGAAAAACATAATTGTTCGGGGTTGAATCAATACAAAGAACAGCTCCGATCTAAACATCAAGCAACGTTGAAAGAGCATCAATGTATTAATTCCAAAATCGATGATATTGGCTTGTAAATAACATATATGTAAATAACATATATGATTCATCTATAATATATATTATATCAAGTGATTGATGAGTTCTGATTTTGTCAGACAGTTATATCCTTCAATGCCATGTTCCTGAGCCTTTTCTCTAAGATATTTAACATTTCTACGGCGTAGAAAATGTACTGACTTTGTTGGGTCTTCTTCGTGAGAATGTACTTTCAAATCGTGATTGAACATCAAGGTGAAATCAGCCTCTAATTCTTGTAATATGGACGTATCGCGACTTTTTGTAAATTTCTTGATTTCAGTAATGGAGTTACTGAGATTATTATACAAAACAATCATCGAACCATAAATGATAAAGCCAAGACTATAGAGATTGCCAATAAGACTTTGTACTTCCTTCACTACTTCCTCATAACTGCGACCTACAATTTCATCATGGAGATATTGAACTGTAGTACCGCGAATAGTCCAATACCTAAAGTGTTTTAGTATTTGACGTGCTTTTCTCCATACGGTTTCATCTTCGCATTCCAATACAAACTTACCTGTGACAATTAATACTTTATCATCCATAATCTCTGTTATCACGATAATAACAATTGTAGTTTATTTATGTTTTGTTATATTATAACAAACAATTATTTTACAATACGATCGTATTGTAAAAATATATATATATATATACTAAAAATGCCCAAGTGTAAATGTTGTTGCAGAGGACCTCGTGGTCCGAGAGGTCCTACAGGTAGTCAAGGACAAATAGGTCCTACCGATAATACTTTTATTCCTACTTCATATTTAAATCCGGAATTAAATGAACAACCAGAAAATACTTATCAGGTCCCTGAGGGTGTACAATGTATAACTATAACTCTGAGAGGAGGCGGAGGCGGTGGAGGTGGCGGCGCTCCCTCACAACCCGTATCACCATTCAGCGAAGGAGGAGGAGGAGGAGGAGGCGGCGGAGCGGGGATATATGTTCAAACCGTAGTTGAAGTTGGACCCACAGGTTCAGCGGTGGTACAACCCAGAGATATATTACAAGCTATTGTAGGTGCCGGAGGAGCTGGTGGAGCAAAAGGTATAGCTTTCCCTGATCAAGGAGAGAATGGAGATGATGGTGGAACTTCTGCTGTATTTAAATTTATTGTACCCCCATCGCATACGGGACCGCCACCACCTCCGGTACTTATTGCTTCTGCAGCAGGAGGGAAGTTCGGCTATGGCGCCAGTACTCCAACCGGGGGTTTCGGAGGTGCCGGTGATCCCGGTGGCGAGAACGGAGACTCGGGCTCTCAGGGAATCGGGGGTTTAGGAGGTGCCGGCGGGGGTCAATCTTCGAATATAAAAGGTGCAGGAGGAAAGGGTGGGAGAGGTGGCGAGATGGGCTCTGGGGGAGCGGGGGATGATGGGGTAGCCGGTTTTGTAACATTCCAACCAGGATGTGCTATTTTATTGTAAATATTCTTAAATATTCTTAAATATTAGATGATTCTTATCAAATTAAGAATCATTTCAGTCTAGGATAGTTGCATCTACCTTCTTGTCTTATGAAATTGACTCTATCTATAACTACTTGTTTGATATTAGCAGTGTGTAAAGTCATTTTACCAAATAATGGATGTTTTACTACCGCATTATTATCAACTAACTGTGACATCATTGTAAGAGAGGGCGATGATGTGGTGTGGACAAAAGGATGGATACTAAACATGAAGCCCATGCTGTAAATACGCCCAAAATCTTTATCAATGATAAGAGGATCAAAATGATGCAATAATTCTCTTCCAATGGATCTTTCAACCGAATTTCCGTTACCATAATATTTTCCAATGATGAAATGTAGTGCTGCTATGATCACTTGACGTTCTATTGCACCTCTGGGGTAAGAATCGAAAATATATTGCTTCCATGTCTCTATCATCGTAAGATTTTTATTCTTCACAATACGCTCTAACCCATATTCGAGTACATAATTGTGTACATATGATTGCATTTTATTGTAAGTATCTTGACATGTTCTGAGTAGTGTAACTAGGACATCTATATCTTTTTTAAGACAATCAAAGATGTCGTGTTGAACTTCTTCAGGAAAGTCTAAGAAACGAATAGGTAAGTTCATTTCAACATCATTTCTGATGTATAGATTTCATTTACGGCTTCTTAGAGGATAGAGAAAATCTAAGGGATGAATCGGTAAACTATCAATCAACACCTGTGTTCTATCATTTACATATTTTTGTAAATTTGTTGTATCTTCACCAATATGATGTTCATTCAGTAGTTGATGCACAGTTTCCGAGCATTGTTGGATAAATTGTGTATCCAACCTTGGGTGTACAGATTTAATGTAATCCAAAGATCGAATGTCGCGTAATAACGAATATACATAAGCCGCAGAACTCTCTTGGAAAAATGTCTCAAGTTTTTCTATGGTATTATCTACATCATTCATATTGTATTGTTGAGCTATATAAAATTGGAGTTGGTCGTGAATGCACAAATCATGAATATATAAATCATGAATATATAAATCGTGATCTGGTGCATGTTTCTTTTTGATGAAAAGCAGATAGGTATAATATTTTCTAAGTGCCCGGTATACATCTGCGCTATCTTCCGTAAATAGGGTAAAGATATGATAACGTATATCACGCGCATAATCCGCAATGGCTTTCAACCCAAAACTTTCTTTTCCGTGCATATCAATTCTGGGGATAAGGATCCAATTTCTTACACATACATACCGCCATGGTCTCTCGACTTCCCACTTATCTTGGAATTTTTCCAAAAAGTCTTGATGAGAGGAAGTTTGAGAACATAATATTTCTTCACTGTAAGGAAGAACAATGTATATATCCATCTTAATCACCACGTCAGTATCTGCAAATACATGTTTCAAGTGTACTTTTTTATCCTCCACGTCTTTGTATCCCTGCATTATCTCTTGTATTGACCAATTCTCAACACAAGGTTGAAAAGTCGTGTAAAATGTAGTGATATCTTGCTCAACATCTTTAACATCACCCATCATTTCTTCACCATAACATAGATTGTATGGATGTGAACGTTGATTCATAGTGATATTATCTACAAATATCTCGCTGTGTTGATTCATATTCTTAACTAAAGTTTGAACAACGTCAGTAACGTGTGAAATAACAGTAGATGTAGTTGCGGGAGATGAATATGAGCAATTTATATCTTTAGGCAACAATCCATCCATCACTTCTTCTAGTTCTAATATTTCTAGAGTTTTATCTGAAGGAGAAGTTAAATTGTGCAATGCCCCGTTTTTGTAATATTGAATATGTTGTAAGTGATATTTCTGAGATTGACTTTGTGGAATAAACAGTGTTTGAGTATGCATAAAATCCTTATCTATCAAATCAGGAATTTCCATTTTATGACTATCATGTGTGTGTTTAAATGTAAACTCCATAATCATATAATTATAATTATATGATTCTATGACTCCACAATCTTAGCTATATTCGTCAATTCAGATAATTCTCCAGTTTTAGATGCTTTTACTACAAAATTTGGTATCCAACCTTTAGGATCAATATATATAATCGAAGTAATTTGTGTTTCTTCTTTGGAAATACTTTCGAAGAGGTAGCCGCTCATCAGAACTTCTCCACGGATATATTTCTTAACGGGAGGTAAATCATCATCAACGATTGACACTCCGCATATTAAAATGTCAGAATTACGACTATGTACAAATCTTTTGAAGCAAAAATCGCGCGATTTTACAGGGAACGGAGCCTTATATACATAATGTAAGAGATGAATACCGGGTTCAAATTCCTTGATAATTTTGTATAGAGACAAATTCGGTGTAATTTTCTTGCGCGTTTCTAAATCAGCATTCAAAAAGAAGTCTGTTAATTTTGTTGGTGTAGTTTTAATAGTTCCCACACATTTTAGTATAGGAAACTTCATATCACTTTCCTTCTCGTACATATTAAAAGATCTCCCATCTGGAAGTGTAATTGTGCGATGACACACCCAGCCTTCACTTTCTGAGATTTTTATGAAATTCTTAAAAGCCTCATGCGGCGACTGTAGTTCTATATCTTCGTTTAAATCCATATTTTAAATGAAGATTATAATAATGAAATTACATACAATACTATTTTTATCTTGATATATAATTCTGGGTTGTATTATGTTATTTCGGTGATAATGTCACTTCAACTAAGGCATGATCGCTCAAAATTCCTACATCTCCAACTGGGAGTACTATGTCGTAGTGGTAATCAGTTTCCTTCCACTGATTATCTTTGGAATCAGCATAACATATATGATCTGTAACATTACTTTTACGATATACCTCTGGGAAGAATTCTGAGATAAGAGTCAATATGTATGTTTCTATTTCTACATGCAGGTCGCATTTTCCAGACAATACCTTTCTTAAGCAATAGTTTACATATTCACGTGATGTATCAGAAAAATGGTAGTATACATTCTCTAGAATCATCTTTATGAGTAAATTATAACTTAAGGCGGATGTGTTTAGATCAGTACCTCTCCATTCTCCAGTTTCTACAGATTTACATGAAGATGTATCATATTCGTTACACTTCTCAAAAAATTCCGGAAAGGTTTGTCTTATCGCGGGTACCATTAAATCTTTGAACCGTCGATGAGGATGTTTGAACAAAACGTCTACCATACTTACATAATCATCATTTTCAATAGCATGATAAATGTTGTTATGTACATGATCGTTTAGTGTAAATCTACCAGTATTAAAGTCACCAATCACAAATATACCACGGATTCGATGATGAGATTCTTCAATAAAAGTTGTAAGTGTGGATTGAACTTGTTCAAATTGATGTTTCCGATGGTGTATCTTTTGGTCAAGTGATAATCCGTGAAAAGAACCCTGAAGATGAGTATTCACGATAATAATACTTTCTCCATCGAACGTATCCAATTCAACCGCTAATACGCCTTTGTTTGCCCATTTATCAATACTCACAGCATTATCATATGCTGTGAACATAGTACGAATAATAGGCAATTTAGAAGCAATCATTAATCCTGCTGTGAAACCTATCCTGTATTTTCTCTTACACGTGATAGCAACGTTATATCCACGTTCGACCATAGAGGGTATAATAATATTCTGAAAGTGATATACATCAAAAGCTTCCTGTAAGCATATCACATCTGAAGTGCACATTTTGAAAAATTCTTCATAGTTATGAATTCGAGACAATGTGGGCGAAACGCCGTTTATATAGTCCATCGTATTGAATTCGGTACAAGCCACGTTTAGTGTGGCTAACTTAATATGTTCAAACTCGGATATATATGTTCCCTCTTCTTCATCTCCACTTTTCATACAACATGATGGATATATCATTACCTCTGGATTTTCTTGCAAGAAACGTAATGATATACCCACTGTAGCTAGAGGTAGCGCAACTATGCCTTGTAACCCTAAGGACTTGAGGCAATTCCAAAGTACATCAACCGTATCTCTATTCCATTCCTTGGTAAACGTGAACCAACCTTCCTCTAAAGCACTATCCAACCACGTTCTTTCATCTTTCAAGTTGCAGTCTAATCCTGAATATGGGATGTCAGATCCAACAATAAGCTGCATACAAAAATTCTCTATGGATCTTTGTTTTCGCGGTTTTCCGTGTTTTACTATGTCATAAACTTTAAGTGTATTGCATAAAGCATTATCACCCACGGATAGACAATACTTTGCTATAGATATCATATTTATCCTACATACGAAATATCTATTTGGGATTAACTTTATTTACGGTATGATGATATGATGATATGATGATATGATGATATGATGATATGATGATATGATGATATGATGATATGATGATATGATGATATGATGATAATGCTATAATAATCGAAAGCGAAGTAGATGAAAAATATCTTTTCTTGAAAAAGATATGAGTTCGAGGAAAGGTGCGTTGGGAAAATCTAAAGAAGAAACGGCAGTCGGGATTAGAGTAGATGATATAATAATCATTATTGTTATTGTAGCCTTTGCGTTGTCTATTGGCAGTGTTGGATACTACTATACAACAAATTTAAGTTTACTAAATAGTTTTTACAACGCGTCATTAATTTTATCCGGCATGGGACCAGCTAACACCGTCACAACTGTACCGGGAAGATATTTTGCGAGTTTTTACGCCTTATTTAGTGGATTTATATTTATTGTAGTGATTAGTATTTTCCTTCAACGTATCCTTGTTGCAGAATTAAATTGATTGAGTAATATATATTACTTATTTAATATGTAGTAATCCAAGACGTAGTCGTACCCGGAATTTCGACGGTATCGCCTCTATTTACGGTAGTGTTATCATCTTGTCCTAGGAAGAACTTAATATTTGCAGAGGAATCTAAAGGATCAATGCGAACAATGCCCGATCTGCCCACTCCATTCAAACGATACACAAATGGAGCATCAACGAAATGTGTAGGTAAGTCTCCAATAGATTGACGAACAGCTATATGATTAACGCCATTGGCGGCAATTGTTGCAGAAAAAGGTTCGTGTTGCATACTTACAACATCATTTCTTTTTCTCATAGTAAAAGCTACACTCCCTGTAGTTCTAGGGGAATAAGGTGTTCTCAGATCGTGAACTGGCGTGATTACAGACCGAAAGGATCGACTTCTTGGCGCAGTTACGGAAGATGGAGGTAACATTCTCACTTCACTGTCGGTCGCTGTTGTTGCGGGATCTGCAGGATTAGGAGATGTAGTGGAAGAAAACCCATTACCAGCGGGCGCACGACATTGTCCATCCACGCATTGAAAACCTTCCGGACACTCTCCTGTCAAATTACAATTAAACCGTGGCGGTGCGGCTACGGTAGTAGCCGGGGCACCAAGTGCTGGTGCAGGTACTTGATCAGCAAAGGTCATTTGTGATATACCTACATTATTTTGTGTTCTTCGTGGAGCGCGACGGGACTTATGGTGATGTGGTTCACAATAAGATGAATAAGAGGAATATTCACTTGAATAACCTGAACTGCAATGACATTTTGAAGATGAACTGCATGATTGAGAACTGCATGATGGAGAACTGCATGATAGAGAACTGCATGATAGAGAACTGCATGAAGATTTTGAAGAACTAGAAGAACAGCAGCTATCACTGTGACATTTAATAGTATCGCAAGAATCGTCACAAAAGTCATCTGTAGTAACAATATAACTTGAGATTGAATCCGCATCACAAGTGTAAATCTCATAGTCATCACTGGAAGATTGGTCTTTCTTCGGCATCTTGTTTTACTTTGATTTATAAAAAAGTTTATAGCGAACTCAAGTCTACCGAATGTTTGCTTATTTGATTTATAAAAGTTTATAACTACCTCGAGACCTACTATAAACTCAAGAATCAATTATGTCTTTTGATCCAAGCCTTTGACCGAGAGAGTAAAACTGGGAAGATATAGGGGAACTGTGAGTAATCTATAAATATATAGGCTATATATTTATTATAGTGTATACAACTAAATTTTAGCTGTATATGAGACAATCCTTGCAATCGCAAGGACGTTCAATGAAATGGATCTCGCCATGTCGAAGTTTGCGTGCTATTTCTTGCGCGTAGAGGAATCCAGTTACATCTTCAGGGAACAAAGCCCTGTCATTTTGGAACAAATCCACCAACAAACATTTCGCTTTTTCTCGACACAAATCGAACATCTCCGAATAAAAACGTGTCAATTCCTTTGAAGCCTTCTCGTTCGGAGACATTATCCAATTCTCAGCCAACGTAAGGATACTTCCCCAATTGTAAAATTCTCCTTCACTCTCGACTTTTTCTACATAAGCTGCGATCTCTTGAGCTTGATCGATACCGATCTCCAAATGTCTCATAAGAAAATGCTGAATAGTTTCCATGGATACGGTGATATGAATTTTTAAGTCTAAAAATCATAAAAATTTTCATTTTTTACGATCTAAGATGTAATGTAAAAAATAGTATTTTTATTGTTTAGGGTATCAACCGGTTTCTGATTTAAAGTATTCCCGAGAACCACAATTCATTGGATGTTTTGGTAAATCGAGCTCTCCATGTATTGGAGCCAAACATATAAACATCAATGTAATCACCAATGTCCCATTCATCTATTCTCTCGGTTTCATAAAAGAAACGCTCATCGGCATTCCCGTGACAATTGTGATGTTCTTCCCACCAAGTCCAATTTTCAAAGTGTAAGGTTACTCTTCCTGTTCGACAACTTACCACACCCCAACAATCTGCACCTATATACTCTTCAAGTGTTTGTTTTAGATTTTCTTCTTCGGTAGTAAGAACGTTTCCCTCCCATCTATACACATAGCTTTCCATTTCCTCTTCAGTAAAAGGGATCTCACAAACGGGAACTGACATAATATCTATCTTTTTGCGTGAAAAGTAAGATAAATAAATCATTTTATATCTTCATAAGAGTTAGAATATTCATGGTTTGATAATGCGGTACATATTTGTAAAATATAACATATCTGTTCGACATGGGATTCCAATTCCTGAGGAATCCCAGGTTTTAGTAGTGATATTCTCAATCCAGGATTTGCGTTTTAGTATATTAGCTTTGATTCTTTCGGGTGTAGTGCGTGCATTTTGTACAATATCGCCGACAATTTCCCGCTCATAATACCACAATCCTCCTATTCTTCTATATTGTATACTTTGACGAGGGAATCTTTTACCTAACGAGGTATATGCCGCCTTTAGTTTATCTTTTTCATCTGCTGAACATCTCGGAGCAAATGTAATAAAAATTCCTACGAGAATATCATGTCCACTATTATGCTCACTATCCTGAGTTAACTTCCTAAATAACTTAATAAGAACTTGGTTCAACTTTCTATCAGTTCTATCCTGATTGATAAATTTACGTATGAATGGGACAATTATACGTGTTTTTTGTACTTTTAGACTTTCTTCAACATTACTTAATTCTGGAAAAGCTTGACGAACATTATCCAATTCAGCATTTGTCAATCTATAAAAAATATCCAAAAGTATCTCAGATGGGAAATCTGACAACTTCATTCTGAGAGTAACATTTTTTTTGCAAACAAAGCCTTGAATAAAATCATTATACATCCAAAAAGGGAATATGATGACGTCTTCGGGATTTGACGAAGACATACAACTTGAAGATTTAATTGCATTTTACCCACCAAGTTTTGTCAATGAGATACAAACTAAGATTTCGGGCAAAAAGGAATTTAAAGAGCTAGCTTCTGACCCATTTGAGAGGCTTAAGAAGGCGAGAGGAGATTATTTTAAACATCAAAAATTTATTCAACGTTTCTTACAACATTATGATGAGTTGTTATTGTTCCATGAGACAGGTACAGGTAAATCTTGTGCGATGACAGCAGCTGCAGAATTATTGAAACAACTTCATTCTCGTGGTGATACACATATAAATCGCGCATATTTTATCGTTAATAACAAACAACTCAAAGAAAGAATCATCAACGAGATTGTATGTAAGTGTACAGATGGTGTATATGATATCGTTCGTCCAGGAAAAGATCCTAAGCGCGAAGTTAATAAAAATCTCAAACAATGGTATAAGGTTATTGAGAGAGAAACTTTCGCTAGGGAGTTAGCTTTTATTGAGAGAGAAACTTTCGCTAGGGAGTTAGCTAAGAGGTCTGATGAGGATATCATTAAAGAATATTCTAACGCGATATTTTTCGTTGATGAAGCGCATAATCTTCGGTTTGAACCCTTTAAAGGAGAAATTGAAGAGGAGGAAGAGGAAGATATTGCGAGAAAACTTCGTAAAGATGAGCTGCGCCAATTTAAGGCAGATAGTCTTAGAAAATTAGCGGAAGAATTGAAACTCGAAGACGTCCCAGAGAAAAAGATAGATTTAATCCAATTCTTATTACTTGTTCCTTCATTGACGTTGAATAAAATCAAGGAAAATAAAAAGCTGGCGGAGGAGAACGATGAGCTGATCAAGAAAACTAAAAATAAAGTCAGACCAGCATTTAGCAAAGAGGACCAATATATCCAGTATTGGAGACTGTTTCATGTAGCCAAAAATATTAAGAAGGTTTTGGCTACAGCTACACCCATGATTAATGAGCCTAATGAAATTAGGGATCTTCTTAATCTCTTGCTTCCAGCAGCTCAGTATCCCTTACCAGATTTCGAGAACAGATACATTAATATTCGGCGGTTGGATCCGTATTTAGACATTCGTTCACATGTAAACATCTTGGATATGAGCGATGAGTATTTAGAAAGAAAATTCCGCGGTAAAGTATCCTACGTTAGAAGATTAGACACAGGTGTAGATATTGAGTATATGGGTATTCCTATTTCTGATCTACGTAATTATCCTCACCGCGAAGATAAAGACTATAAAACCGAGACCAAAGTCTATATGGAGAGAATGGGAGATTTTCAAGGGGACATATACAAAAATGTGAGTGCAATCAAAGATGAATTGAGAGATAAGGAACGTCAAGTGTCCAATTGGGTATATCCTGATGGTAGTTTTGGTACCGGAAAAAGGAAGGGCAAAAAAGGCAAACAAGGAGGAGCTGCTAAATATTTGGAGAAAGAAGGTAATAAATATATTGTAAGAACAAAGACACCCGCAGGACGTCGATTTAAAGAAGGTGAGGACTTCCAAACCCAAATTTCTAAAGATATTGATGATCCGACTGGTATCGCTGAGTTGGGAATTAAATTTGCTAACATCATTAAGCTTGCTGAATCAATCAAAGGTAACGTTTTTGTGTACTCAAATTATGCTAAAGCATCTGGTGCTGTTCCTTTCAGTGTGTGTTTGGAAGCGCAAGGGTATAAAATGTTTAACGAGCCACAATCCGTATTCAAATCCGCGGCACCAATGTCTATACCTACATATTGTAAGACTGGAGATAGTACTAAGGTCATAACTATTAAGAAAGAAAAACGATATGCCTATCTAGCGCATGGCATTGTTGGTCCTAGATTGGATGCTATGTTAGAAGTGATGAATTCCTATGAAAATCGACATGGAGAGTACATTAAAATCTTTATTACTACACCAGTCGGTGGTGAAGGCATTAGTTTGAGTAACGTCCTTCAAATTCACTTGATGGACAGTGATTGGAAACACGCCACCAATTACCAAGCGGAAAGCCGGGCTATAAGGGCTACTAGCCACGATGATTTACTGAAAGAAGGCGAATCTGTAGTTGTCAAAGTGTATAATCATGCTTCATATACATGTTTACCGCCTACAGATGAAGATTTATGTGAAGATGACGAATCTGAGCTATTGTCCGTAGATGTGGATTTGTATGAATTATCTGAGAAAAAGGATCGAGAAATCAAGAGGATGGAACGGCTCATCAAACGTGTGGCTGTAGATTGTCAACTCCATCTCCTAAGGAATACACGACGAGGTTCTCCTAAAATTGTGGGTAAAGATGGTACTGCAGAATGCGATTACGCAGAATGTGTATATAAATGTTGGGATCCTGCACCTGATTATACAGATTATAGCACTTATGATGTATATTATATCGATGAACCTATTGAGGCAGTAACGCGTGTAATTCAAGAATACTTTAAAGTCAATTTCTCAGTGACCATGGAAAAAGTAGTTGAACTTATCCGAGATGATGTCTATCCAATGCTGTATCTCAATATCACTGATGAGATGAAATATGTACAGGCGATGAAATATGTACAGTATGCAGCGGAAGAAATACTACAGCGAAAAGTGCGTTTTTTCAACAGATATGGTCAGTTATGCTATCTCCAAAAAGATGGAGATGTACTATTTTTAACTTTGGATTTTCCAATATATAATGTTGAAGATGAGATTAATATGGATTCGGACGTAGTGAACTATACATCGGATTTAATCGGTATTTTAGATTTACCATTGTCCGATGTTCCAAAGCCAGAAGCAGAACGGCAGAAAGACTTACGCATTGAGGAACTAGAAGGTTTCGATATTTACACCCCTGAATTTGAGAAAAGATTCTACAATCTTGAGATTAAAACATTAGCTGAAGACTTGTTAGAAGATGCGCTTATACGCAATGAAGAAGGTAGAGAGGATGAATTATCTAAGACAATTCTTGAACGTTTACAACAGAATTTGAATCCACCAGATCCTTTATACCCTTATATCGGTATGTGGTATAAAATACCTGAACCCAAGAACCTTATAAATCGAATCCAGAAGCGATTAGACGTGAAATCTGGTAAGATTGGAACGATGAAAGGTAGAAAGACTAAAACGGGAGAAAGGGAACCTGATAAGATTATATATGACCCATCCGAGATGCACGATTTCAAAATTCACAAGGAAAGCAAAAAAGAAAGAATAGACTGGGGGGGTGGCGATGAAGATGTATATTTTCATATATTGTATAGTTTGCAACCTAAAAAGACGAAAAAATTCAACGCAGTTCCCACGTTTAATAATGTTAGCGGAACAATCCGTATCTACAAGCCCTCGGAATCTGCAATTGATGACAGCAACGAAATTAAATGGCGGGATGCCACCCCTGTGGAACAAGTAGCCTACAGTTTGTGGGCACAGAAGAAATTATACGAATTTAAACAACCTTATGAGGATAGTGATGCTTATGGTTTCTATCTCGCAGGTAAGGATCCTAAATTCATGATTCGTACTAAATTTAAGGAAAAGGAAGCTATTAAAAAGGCTATTGAAGAGGCTAGTCAAAAAGGTAAAAAGATAACTAAGACCGGGCACCGGGCTAATCGTGGTAGGAATTGTGGAAGTTATAAAATTCCAGATCTTATTGAGATTTTACAATTCCTAGGATTAGAACCGCCAGGTGTGGATATGGAGGACATACGGAAAATGCCTCGAGACGAGAGAGTAAGAGAGATTATTGGACTTAAAAAACAGGTTAGGACAGAAGATATGGATACGGAAAACTTATATTATGTCTTATCGTGGCTCCGATATCTTGGAACTGGTAAACAAAAAGAGCATATTGGGTCTTTATGTAGCATTATTAAGGCTGAATTTATGGACCGAGGATTGATATTCCAAACTTATTAACTACATCCAGATGAGTAATAAAAAATGAAAAAATATAGACATTTTTGAGTTATAAACTCAGTCATCAATATGTCTGCTGACACTATACCCACGTTGATTATCTGCGTTAATAACATTAAAATACAGCGTTTCCGAGTTGACGCGACTGAACTAGAGCAGGAATTCTTGGAATCATGCAACGGATTCTCATTTGATGATATATATGGCGGAGATGCGACAGCTTGGAACTACATTGCGCATCGACTCGGTATGTCCGAGTTTTACGAAACCAAGGAGGGGTTGGCGAGAGAAAGTCCAGATCTTCAAGGCAGGAGATACCTTGATTGGGAGAGCTACGGTAGTTGGAAGAAGAACAAACTTGACCAAGATGATTGCGATACACGAGGAGCTACCAAAGTGATCGTACTTCTCTTTACTACGGACCCAGTTCCGATGGATTGGATATGGTAAAACAGAGGGAGGGTTATAACAATATTATAATAAACAATATTATAATAGTATGGAGTTCGTAGCAAAAGGGTATGAAAATTCAATACTTTTTCGTGTTCTTAGTTTTGGTAGTATTGATTGCGTGGTATTTAGTATCAGAACCGTCGCTAAAACCCACAATTCCTTATAAAGTCTATTGTATAAGCCACGATAATCAAGAACGAAAAACAAGAATGACTAAGAGATTCGAAACATTACATATCCCCTACGATTTTCCTCAAACTCGTGAAAGTTGTATGCTTTCACATCGAGAAGCGCTACAACACTTTTTGGATGATGATAGCGTTGAATATGGAATTATATGCGAAGATGATATCTATCTCAAATTATCCTTTGTGCGAGATATTCAAAAATTGTTGTATTTTATGGAGACCCACCCTTCCCTTGATTTATTACTAGTTGGTTATTTGCTACATCCATCCATAGATATAGTCACAAACCCAGAATTTACTCTGAAGTACCCTATAGGTTCTAAGGCGTGTTATCCTTATACGTTATACGCATATTCAATAAATCTTTGGGGCACACAAATGTATATCGTGTCAAAAACAGCTGCGCATGATATTTTACAACTTACTGCAGAACCGCGATGTAAGTATAAAAATGTCCCATTTGCTGCTGATTGGACCATCACAAAATTTCCTAATTGCGTTTTAGCGTATCCACCCATTGCTGTAGAAGAAGGAAATATTAAAATGCCAGCACCACAATCACAAATTATATTTCATAAAGAATGTAGTGAACGTTATGATCCTAAACTTTATATTTAAGCTTCTTAGTCAAAATTACTTACAATAACAAAATAATATATTATTTAAAAAGTCTTGAAAAGAGTACCACCCCCTCTGAATATACGTACTTGTTGTCTCTGAGGGAGTTTCAGCTTCATCCATAACATGAATTTCAAATAAACGCGAATCAAAGGTTAATTGAGAGATTTTACTAAACACTTCTTCACAATGATTTTCGTTAGTTTTAGCTGATATTTCAATATAATCACCTAGGTTATACTTGGTAACTAATTCCTGGACCCTTTTGGGTGAAACACATCGTTCATGAGCTAAATCAATCTTATTTCCTACCAAGAGAATTGGTAGTTGGGATCCCAAAGCAGAAATTTCTCTAGAACGTTCAATGAGTTCCTCTGCCCTAATAAAACTATCCATATTAGTAATGTCAAATACTACAACTAATCCGTCTAAAGTGGTGGTTTGGTAGTATTCTGTGATATTCTGAAAACGTTTTTGACCTGCAGTATCAAAGATTTTGAGAGTGATCTGGTATATATTGCCATTAAATTTTGTGATTAACTTTTTACCACTATAATCAATACCAATTGTTGATATAAATGCCTCGGGAAACTTGTGATGTACAAAAGTGGACATAATACTACTTTTCCCCACGCCACTTTCGCCAACAATTACAATTCGATATGTCTCTTCTTTCATCATTTTCTTAAAAATTGAAAATTATCATAAGTTAATTGTCGTAATAATTAACTTACCAACTTCATTTATTAACTTGAATATCAACTTTGAATACCATGTCATACACTCTCAAAAATATTTCTTTGGGTTACGCTTGCATCAACGAGACGCTTAAAGATGTTAAACCAAAGAAAAATGCTGTATGTGTTAATAGAAGTTGCATTGCCCGCACATTTAGGAAGAATGGAAAACAACACGCTATCGATCTTGTTAAAATCAATTTGACAGCTGTCATCAAAATATTGGAGTGGAATGCAAGTCAATCCACACCTATCAAGTTGTATCGTCTTAGTAGTGACATGTTTCCGCACGTTACCAATCCTGAATTTATCCCAGAGGGTGACGAATTTGCATATTCTTTGGAACAATTTTCCGAATATTTCACACGAATCGGTGAAGTAGCCGATAAATATGGACAGCGACTCACGTTTCACCCAGGACAATATAATCAAATTGGTGCGAAAAGTAGCACCGTGTTCCAAAAGACAAAGAAGGACTTATTAGCACATGCTACGGTATTAGATCTATGTCATCGCGATAGCGATTCAGTGATGGTAGTGCATGGCGGCGGGGTGTATGACAACAAGCTCAAAACTATGACGCGGTGGATTGAGCAATTCAAAACATTGCCAGAATGTGTCAGAGATCGCATTGTCATTGAAAATTGCGAACGAGCATACAACTACAAAGATATGTTGTTTATGTCCAAGGAAATTAAGCGACCGTTTGTCTTTGATACGCATCATCACGAGTGTTATTCGCGAATTCAACAAGATAATGGGTTTAGTAGCTTGCCTGACCCTAATACATTCATAGACAAAGTCGTCGAAACATGGACTGCATGCGGTGTCAAACCTAAATTTCATGTATCAGAACAGCATCCAGACAAACGAATAGGTGCGCATTCAGATTATGTGGAGACTATACCTTCTTATCTTTTTGATGTAGCACAAAGAGTGGAGGGAGGTATCGATGTTATGATCGAGGCCAAAAAGAAAGAATTGGCAGTACAATATTTACAGCGCAAATATTCTGTATAATTCCAGACTTAATACGATCTTAATATATTTTATTAATATATTAATGTAATGAAAACATACTTATCTATTTTTTTTGTCACAGGGTTGATCCAAACGCGGTAAAGATCTTGGTTTTTGCTTTTCTTCTATGCCAATCGCAGTCGCAAAACGAGAATAAGTTCTCCAAGTTTGAAATATCATAATCGGGAAAATATACGGATTGAAATCGAGGAGACTTGTATTCTGCTTCCCACTCTATGGGTAGGTTACCCTTTTTTCCAGTAATGTTCATGGATATGAACAAATTTTGTCTTTTGAGCCATTTGATGTATGAAGGAGAAAAAGCTGAGCCAATCTCTGTAGTGTGTAGAGATTGGACTTCCTCTATCAGAGATTTCCAATCTCTACATACTAATCTCACACTAGGAACCGTGTGAGCACCAACATTAAGCAAAATAATCCTAAGAAGATCCGGGTTATCCAAGGGTGTGAGATCCATATATGATGCGTATAATCTAAAATATTGTAAAAAAAATTTCAATTTTTACTAAAAGATAAATGTCAACAATATAATCAAAATTTGATTTTTTATTGACATCTCTATATTTGTAGAGCATCACCTGATAACAGAGTGGTGTTCTAATCTTACCGTAGGTAGCTCAGTGGTAGAGCGGTGGGCTGTAGTCTCATAGGTCGGGTGTTCGAATCACTCCCCGCAGATTTTCTTCCATATTTTATACGGAAGAAAATGATTTTTTTTCTATGATCTCAATTAGGTTAACTTTACCATGTCCATAATTTATCTACAAAGGAATGATAGTCCTTTTGAATTTGGGGAAATTTCTGAGGAACAGGGCAAAAGTTTATGCGAATTAGGATACCTGTGTCAAGAATTGGTGCTTAACAGAGCATTGCTTGCAAAACATAAAAGATTTAATCATGGACTCCTTCGACTTCCTCCGGAAATCATCTTTAACCATATGCTACCTTATTGTAGAGGAGATTACATCCGTGTAATAGGATTGACATCCGTTGAATGGGTAAGATGGGGGAAAAGATCCGACACTATTATGACGTTTTTTCGCGCAAATCTTAAAGATATCTGTCAATATATTGGCAGACGAACGTCATGTGCTCCCCACACCCTTAATGTGGGACTAGTCGAAGAAGATAATGTAAGATATCTATCTCCCTACAAGGAAAAGGTTAATATTCCTAAACGCTGCAAGATCTTTATTTGGAAGACACACGCCTTTCCCATAAAAGGATGTAAATGTCCTTTTACGGGAACAGACAGATGTAAGTGTCATATTCAAGAATATGATTGGACTCCATGGATCGAAAAATATAAGTGGTTGTCCTAACTTGAGAATTATATAGCTAATAAATGTTTTTAACTTTAAAAAACATTTAAGTTAAAATGGGAATTTGCATGTCTTGTCACGATGATGTATGTCGTTATCACGATCACGGTTGTCACAATTCACACCGTAAGCATTGCCATACAAATAGATCACGGTGTGACGCTTATGGGTATGATAATTGTCCTACAACTACATGTCAAAATTATCCAGAACAACAAAATTGTATTAATGCTAACACTCAATGCAGTGGATATACGGCTACTACAACAACTAAAAGGGTAATTATGCCTCCTAACAATCCATATTACCCGCCTGTTATAAATCCTAGAGATGGACAATACGGACATACTCCGTATTTACCTTCACGAACGCAACAATATACTATCTAATTCGTTTACGATAATTACTTTGACGTACATATATGCTGTCATATATGTATTATATTAATTTAATCGATAGGAACAATCATAAGTGTTATTTAAACTGGCGAAACGTTAAATTGATGCGTCTCCCAACATCGCTCCTGGATTTGGGTGCCTTAGGAACCTGATGGGTATGAGTTTTCTGGCATAAACCGCCCATTACCAACACCAAACCGTTTGACATGTCAATATCTACCCGCTCTTTGCCCAATATCCTTCGCTCTTCCTTGGTCTTTCCCAATTTGGACTTGGGTTTCATTCTAAATGTGCGTAGGGTGCATCCCTCCTGGAAAGTCATGGAGACTACGATGGATTCTCCATTTTCTCCAACTCTCATATCGCTTTCGTCGTCGCTATGCATGCCAATATATTGTGTCGCGTTGGGATACCAATTCAGTAGCGTCTGGTTAAATGCTCCCAACCCATACATCCTTGTATACTCGCTTGCATTTGCCCAATCCAAATATGGACGTATTATATCGGGTATGGGCAACGCTTCATGCTGCAACCCACTAAACCAATATTCTTTGCCATAACTCTGCTGGAAACGCGGCACGTCCATAACCTTGCCCATAATCTTCACTTGTCCGCGTTTTTCTGGTTTCAAAGCCCACAATGTCTCGAAAGTATCCATGTCCGGGATTGAATCCATCATCCAGCCGTCCACCCAACTTGTTCCGCTCGCGTTAAGATGCAAGCGAAAGCCTTTTCCATCTTCCAGTTCGACCAAGTCGCCAAAAGAACTGGTCGAATGATCCGGGTAAAAACGAATTAAGCTCTTAAACCAAGATTCCATGTGCTATATTGGCACTAATAAATGCAATAAAAATTTCATTTTTTATCAAATCTCCAGCAAAAATAAAATGAATATTTGAACTTGTTAAAAAACCATCAAGTTCATAGAAACATGGAATTTTGCTTGACAACTAATAATAAAGATATGGTATTCGAGGGAATTAAGGATATAGATTTAAAGCAAAAGGTGCAGGAACTTACAAATTCATATTTAGGGGAGTTGTATGCAGCAATCCAGAAAAGCGCATGGCAAGGTCCGATGGATGTCCAAGTCTCGGGATTATTTATTTTTGAGCCGCGTACAGAGAGTTGTTGTATTTGTATGGAAGATTGTTCACATGTTAATCATTGTCCTGTAAGCATTACATGCGAATGTGTTGGAAAATATTACCACGAAAAGTGTTTGAGAAGATGGTTCAGCAATAAGAAAATATGCCCGACATGTCGGAAGAATTGTACAGGTAAAGGCTATAAGCCCGCTAAGTTTGAAGATCCTTATAAAATACCAAAGGGTGCAAGAAGAGTGGGTACTTCCTCTTCACAATTCGCTTATCAATGCGATGGAGTAACACATGCTAAGAAGTCCACCTTTAAATCCTTATTTTCTGCATTAAAGCATGCTAAAGATAAGCATAATGTTGATATTCGCAATCATAAAGTACGGGGGACTAGATTTTGGCTATGTAATGTTGATAGTTGTGGGAGAACAATATCGTCTGACGAGGACATGTTAAGACATTTACAACACGATCATCATTTACATGTGATCGTTCCTAGATAATTATATATTTTGTATACAAATATATAGTGTGATTTATTAAAACTATGTCCTCACGTTATTTGCCTCACCCACCAGTTTCGTCGCGTAAGATTACCGAGTATACGACACAGCCTGCTCGTGCAGTTCAATTTATAAATATTCCAGTGATTACTTCTGAGGCGTTTATTGGGTACGAGGTATTGAAAGAAATGGAAATATACGCGATTTATAGAATATGGAAATCACTCAGTAAATCTCAAAAACAGAAATACAGAAAGGACTTTCAACGCGCTTTACAACCAAGATCCCTGGTATTTCAAAACAAAAAAGATCCAGCATTAATTCCCCCTGAATTAAAGCTGTTGTTTAATGAAGTAGATTATGATTGGGAAGAAATGGATCTTGTAAAAACATTAGAGAAGATGTATTTTGTATATGAACCAAGATATTGGTGGAGTTTCCAGATAAAACGTAGAGGTGTATTTCGTCCTTTATTTTTAGGATATATAGATTGGAGATCTCCCAAAATATCTAAACGTGGTCTTTATGAGTATATAAGTCGAATTAGAAGATGGATGGAATATATAGACATAGACAAACAAGAAATAAACAAGGTATTATATGATGTGACCAAAACTATCGAAGATAAGGGTGCGTATGTAAATCCTCGCACAGAACGCTTTGAACCCGATATTTCTTTGTGGGTATTCTTCACCCAAGATCAGAATCCAGCAGCATATACTCAAGGAAAGTTTCGCGCATTGGGTAGAGATAAAGAAGTGACACGGGCAGAAGTATCTCCGCTAAAAACTGAAGAATTTCGAAGAAAGGTTCAAGAGATTCTAACGGCCCAGCAAGAAATATCTCCCACAGAGTCTTTAGAAACTTCAGAATCTGTAGAAGACGTTGGTAAAATCACTCTTGCCAAGCCAGAAGATATATCACCGTTATTTCCGGAAATCAAAGAAAGAGGAAATGTGTTCTATATAGGTCAACAATGGATATTTAGAGGTAAAGATAGAGGTGGAGTGTTACATTTTACGGGAAACATATCAGATCCCACCTCAAGATCAAGACTGAACATATTACCCGAATCTCCGAGAGCAAGTCTTGTAAATTTGAAGGGAGTCTATGAAAAGGATTATCTCATACCTCCTTTAAAGCGAGGATTGACATTCATATCATCTGAAGAAGATTTACGAAAAGCAATACAAGACATAAAACTATATATGTTCAGATAATTGATATGTTAAAAGTCGTCATGTACATAAAATTATGATATCATTCAGTAAGAAAGAAAATTTTATGAAGAATCAGAATTTATCTGACGATTATAAACCTAATTTGGTTGTATATCCTCATAGTTGGAAACCAGACATTACTGTAAGGGATTTGAAAAAAGATTTAAGTGAAGCTTCATCACCACGCAAGATGTTTACGCTTCTTGGTGTCCGTTATATACAAGAAGACAATCCCCAGCGATTTGAAAAACTATTAGATGCTGCTAAAAGTCTTAAGGAGCCTCTTTTCGCTCGTAGACCCGATGCATACATGACAAACGATTTATATATGGTTTTAGAGGTGGTCCTTGAACAAGGTAAAGTGCATCCATATAAATATTGGATGCATTTGCTTGATGTTTCTCGATGCGGCTTATGATATCGAAAATGATTGATATCGACATTTTTTATATTAAAAAATGTCGGAACCTATCAGAAAAAGTGTATTTAAAGCTAAAATAAGCATTATTAGCTTATTTTTCTTTTCTACAGGATTTATTCTATATTATGCCTTTATATTCCCATTTGTCTACCTAGTGGTGTTATGGATGGGTTTGATATGCTATTGGATGTTTTTGGATATTGGATGGCTTGCAATATCTACTCCAAACTGTCAAAGACTGCTATTATTTTATGCCATTGTTCAAGATTTTATTGCTGTATTTTCATTAATTGGTTTATTGGTATTCTTGTTTGTTTATGCGTCAGTAGATTTTCATACAAATGACAATGGTGTATTGATTATGTCAATACACAGTGTGTTAGAATTGATTCAAACGATATTATCTGTTATATCTAGTGTATATGTTTATAGATTGTATAAACAGCAAAAACAATATCAAGAGCTTAAAATTAGTGACGTGTATGTAGTAAATTCATATAATAATGATGGTATTAATGATGTTACAGATAAATTTTCTATACAATCTTTATATCCAGATTTAGGGAATCAGGGGACAAATATGACCCATGTATAAATTCGACTAATTAAGTCTATGATTTATTATGTTGTGAATATGAACTTTAACTTAGCTTATCAACGCCGTTATTTTAGAATATAGTTCTAACATAGCCGCTAAAGTCTTTTGTTTATGTAAAATATACCACGGATAGGATTTACCAATGTTTCTTTCAGAAGCGATTAATAGACGACCTAACCTCTCATCTGTAGTTTCGCGGAGAGATTCACGTGGAAGATTGGGGAATTTCCAGAGATGTTCTTGTTTGTTCTCAACGTCATTTCTACATTCTGTAATCCATACTTCACTGTAGATAATTGTGTTTCCACACCGAATAGGCTTGCTGAAACTAAATTCAAGGTCATTTAGCCTTATTTCTATAAAATAGCCCTTATCCGTTACACGGAACACACTGTCTTTATTGGGGCGATATTTAAACCCACCATCTATTAATACAATTTTCTTGTATTTCTTTTTTCGCGACAGATCATACATCCTTTGACACGTTTGGGACATATTAGCTACGTCTCGAATATCTAAATGCCGTAAAATGTCCAAAGCAAATTTTTCATTGGCAAGGAGGAGTGGCTCTTCTGTACTCATTTTTCAATATACAACGCTGTCTTCTTGGGCTTTTTAGAATAAATAAACTACTCCAAAAAAAAGTTAATTAAGAAAATTTATGTCACTACGTCGCCGAGGCTTTGCGTCATGTAATCGTCCAGATAATATCGTTCAACCACCTAATTGTAGAGAAAATATATGTGGAGGAATGACCGACGCCACAGGAGACATTTATGTACCTTCAAGTTCTAATATTCAAACTTGTTTAGAAACACACAGATGATACCTACGTACTCGTGGTAGTTTTATTCCGTCAACCATGATGAATAATAATATATTATCTAATATATTAAATGAGCAAGTGTGATCGTCATCTCGACAAGTATAAGAAAAAATGTCATAAGGTTTGTAGAGGTCCTAGAGGTCTGAGAGGAAGATAAGGTCCTACTGGTCCTCAAGGAGAACCAGGGACAGTAGGTCCCACCCAACGTACCTTAAAAGTTCAATTGGTAGATGGAACACCCACTCCAATATTTATCGAAGGTTTTTCTTGGGAGAATGATGTACCCCAACCACCTCGATGGCCAGTTGCTGGAAACTTTACCTTTTACAAAGCTACTATGTTGGATATAGAACCTTATGGTATAGGCGAATTATTCAGTGTTAACGGACAGATTACTTATAATGATACTGGAATACTGAATCAAATTACGATTGGTCACTACAGAGGAACCAATATCTTGGATTATCACACCGCCTCTTCCCAAATTGTGGGAGTAGAAGATAGTTTGATAGCTCAATCCCTACAAAATGCTGAAGTAGGAGATTGTTTCTATTTTGCCATTTCTCCGGATGTAGGAGATTTAACACATTTCAACTACAATCTTGGAAGTCTTAAGCAGCATCCTTGCTTTAATATTGGTGAGAATTTTGGTGAAGTTGGCTTTAATTCTCCTGGGTTTACTTATGCAAAAGTAACTGCGGAGAAAATTTCTCTTTTCATTGTACTTAATGGGGCCTGCGGTGGAGGAGGTGCTGGACAAGCTACCACCAACGATGGTATGATCGAGTCGATTGGTCGAGGAGGAGGAGGGGGTGGAGCTGGGGGGTTCTTCAGCAATTTTTCTGAAGCCGAAAATCCTCCTGCAATCGTTGCTACCAAAGGTGATATCTTTAAATTTTACCTGGGTGCTGGAGGTGTTGGAGGTTGTGCAACAGGTGGTAATCCAAACGGAACAAAAGGTGAAACGTCATTTGTGATGCTTAACGGTTCTATGGCATTTCCTGGAGCTGGATTTGAAGGTATGAATCCGGTAATGGGGGGAGGAGGTGGTATTGGAGGAGCTGAAGGAGGTATGGGCGGTTCCGGGGCTTGTGGTGGAGGTCCCGGAGGAGGAGGAGGAGCTGGACTAGTAAATGGTTTCCCCATTGCTCCAGGCGGGGGAGGTCTTTTAGGACCAACAGGACCAGGTTGTATGTCCAATTTTCAGGCGTTCAACGGGGGCATCAATCCCAGATCAGGAGGATCATCAACTTTGTCATTCGACACAACATTGTTTGTTTCCTTCGGTGGAGCAGGAGGATCTAATACTGGACCTTCGTCCAAACAAGGTTCTGGTGGAGGAGGAGGAGGCATTTCGTTCGATAATATACGCCCATCAAATAATTTTAATTCAGGTGGTGATGGCGGATTAGGAAATGGACCCGGTAAGAATGGTGCAGCGGGCATGCCCGGGGCACCTGTTTTTGCTAGATTTGGCGGTGGAGGAGGAGGTAGTGGAGGTCTAGGTCCTCCAGGTTCCTTGGTCCTTGGGGGTAATGGGGGTCAAGGAGCTGGAGCAAATGCCGCTATCGGTTGTGTATAACATAAAATACCAAAATCTATATTATCTTGCAATTTATATACTTTATATATAACAAGTGCATCATAAATAATTCCTGTTATATTTTGTTCTAATACACAAAAATATCAAGAATGCAAGTTGAAGAAGTTGATATGGATATGGGAGCACTTGTTGGAGAAGGACCCCGAGTAGCAAAAGAATTTTTACTTACTATGTATTATCCAGACTTGGTAAGAGAAGGAGGAGCTTGTATGCGTTATCCAGTAACTCAAGCTATCTGCAAAATGGATGAATTTTGGCAAGAGAAACTTGCAAGAGATTTCGGTATTATGAAAGGCACTGCAGAAGCTGTAAGACGTGGAACAACGACATGGAGAAGGGAATACGACCGAGCATTCAGAGATATGGAGAGAGCAGAGTTACTTAAAGAAATGAACACAGAAGTGTCTAGCACCCCCCCTCCCTTCCCCACGTCTCGTCAGGGTCGGGAGTTAAACAAACTTACACGGCGCGAACTTATGCAAATTTTAAAACTATATAATATTAATTACGTTAGCCGAGACAGAAAGGCTCAACTTATAGAAAAACTTCAAGAAAATGTACCAGAAGACGAATTAAGAAGCCATCTTACAAGAATGTAAGTACCATGTAAAGAAGTGAACAAAGCATAATATGTAGTTAAAAACATATATTATTACAATATATGTTATAAGGAGAGAAGAGTGTAAATTACACCAAATACATCTATAATTACATCTAAGCCTTCCAAAAACAAAGCGTAGATTTCGATAAGGTGCTGGGATGGTGATTGTGAATCGATAATAGGTTTGGGATGTAATCGGAACTTTTCCTTTAATTTAAACCTATATCCTGACTCACAAAAAATTTGAGGAAATAAGTCCTCAGAATGCACTATTTCTGATGAAGCATATTTTTTGAGCGCCCAACAGTGTTTTTCTCGATCGAAATGCCAATTTGCTTCTTCCATCTGGGAATCCCCATCTTCAACTTCAATTACTTCAAAATCTTTTTCAGAGAATCTTCTGGACGCTACGCACTCAGATTCGTTTGGATGATAGGTGCAGTATTCACTTGACCATTTTATATGTTGATATCTTGCACTACAACAGACGAACAATAAGATAATACATGTTGCGTAAAGTCTGAGCATCTTAATCAAGTGTTGATTATATAAAAAAAATCAATTTTATTGATAAATAGTGTTTAAAACCTATTTAATTTCTGCGAACAAACATTAATGGTCCCAAAGTGACGTTTCCACCACCTGTACGGAAATCACCACCTAACCATATTCCGGTTATTTTAGAGAAGTCTGGGACTTGTCCAGGTGTATTACCTATAAAAGAACTTTTATCAAAGGATACAACTTTAGATGAATTTAGAACATCCACTACGGAACTTTCTAATCCTTCTTCATCCTTAACATTGAGTTTTAAGGTAAATGTGTTTGCATTATTGGCAAATTTTATGCTACTTACGTCCACAGTGAATCTCTCTAAATCCGATAAATCGACTGATTTAATTGAAGAAGTATCTTTAGTAACATAATCTAACCATCGCACTTCAAAACCATTAGCTCCACTACCGTTATACTCATATCTCAGTTTTCCGTCCGTAATCAATACTCGAGAAGGTTGTTGCGTTGGTGGTGATAGGAATACTTGACGCACATCTCCAAGTATTGATCCGTCTGTTGTTTTGACTTGAGATTGTCCAGATTGATTTGGTGTAGTAGAGAGATGTTGAGAAAATGTAAATGCATCTGCTGTTATAGACGGCGGGAGGGGTGGGGGCGAAGATGGCTTACTGTCACTGTCCCACATTATTAAAATAATGATTGAGCCTACAATAACCAAAATTATGATGACCAAAATAATCAACCAACAACATCTTGGAACTTCCTCTTCATCCATAATTTTACATATCAACGTATAAAATTACGCAAGAAGTGAATTATTTTGTTTAACCATTCCGTAGAAATGGAAGCTGATACGCTTTGCAACAGATTTGATTTTTTACCAGATGAAGTACTAGTACGCATTTTTGAATTTGTGCTGTCTAAGAATCAGGAAGCGCAAAGCTCTATAATCCCGCTACAATTTGTGTGTAGGAGATGGCACTGTGTTGTATTTACAGTAGAGAAATCCAACAGATGTCTTATACAAACAGCTAAAGACTTTATTAAATGTGGTCATTGGGAACTACTAAAGTGGGGTTTTAACATATGGGGATATAAATCCACAAAACTCGGTGCTAATTTTTGTGATTGGATACAGGCATTATCGGATAAATACCACAAAGATCCTGCGCTTTTAGCGAATAAAGCATATATAAATTACTCCCAAAGTTCATTTTACATGGGATCGCGTTATATATTTGTCCAACAATTAGAAAGGGAAATACCAAAATGTTGGTACTGTGATGATTGGGGGCATAAACACGCGGATTGTCTCATGTATAAAGATAGGAAATGTGCTTTATGTGATCTTCCGGGGCATCCTGAATGGAATTGTAAATATATACAATGTTTTGTTCGGAACTCTAAAATCCGCAAGCGCTTTGAAATTGATAAAGCAACATTGCGCTGGGTCAATTCAATCACTAAATCCTTTGTATCTAGTAAAAATGCATCTTTACATAAAGCAGTTTTCCAATCTCCAAAAATCCTTGAGGCTATGAAAGAATTTAAGATTGTTGTGTGTTGGATATGTAATGAAGCTGGGCACCCAGCTTTTAAATGTAATAACCAAGCTGAGCGTCAAAACTTCTTTAGTGATAAAGAAGTTCAAAAGGTTCTTCACGGATATGCAAAGAAAAAATGGGGAATTATTTGAAAAAGTCACCGGGTGTGTATACCGTTTCCTCCATATTTTTATTGGAATTAATATAATATTATTATTGGAATTAATATAATATTATTATATAATATTATATAATATATAATTGTTTTAAGATTTTGTACATTTTAATAATGTATAAAATAGATATAATGGCGAACTATCCTTAATAAAATATTAATATAAACGATGCTGCAAATAAACTCTATCAGCGAATACGATACGGAACCATTTAAAATTGTATGTATTGGAAGCAGTAGCGTGGGTAAATCTTCTATTGTAGAACGGTATTGTTCGGATCATTTCGATGATAAACATGGAACTACTATAGGCGCGAGTATGTTCAGCAGAAATATTATAGCATATGATAACGAAGGAGAAATGCATATGATGAAGGTACACATTTGGGAAACGGGTGGACAAGAAAGATTTTTCTCCGTGGTCCCTATGTACTTACGGAACGCAGACGTGATTATCTTCGTTTTCGACGCTAGTGATTGCGGTTTTAGCTTGAATCATTTGATTCATAGATGGCTACCGTTAGTAGAACGACAAACTCTCTCTCCAGTGCTATTTTTCACTGCGGGTAATAAGGTAGATTTACTTTCAAACACAGAGTTTGAATATTTACAGAAAGATTTATCCAAGAGAAACCTTCCAGAAGTGTTATCTAAAATCTATTATACCTCTGCAAAAAATAATTATGGCATCGATACTCTGTTTAAACACATTGCTGAAGACTTAACTTCTTCAGATTTTCTTGAGAGGAAGAGAAAATTCGAGACAGAACGACTTGAAGGTGATATTATCCATCTTTTACCTGAATATAAAAAAGACAGAATTTGGAGCGGCTGCTGTGTGTATAAACGTCTAAGAAATTGAAATTTGTTTGATGTATTTCTTAGCTGAAATACATTCTTATGAAGACCAATAATAAATCTCCCTTAAGATATCCGGGGGGAAAAACCAGGGCATGTAACATCTTAGACAAGATTTTTCAAGAACATTTCTCTTCAGAGAGTTATGATGTGGTACTTTCGTCTTTTTTTGGGGGAGGGTCTTTTGAATTTTATTTACAAAATAAATATGGGTTTGAAGTTTACGCCAACGATAAATTTACTCCCTTGTATCATTTTTGGAGTCAAGCCAAAGTTAACAATGCGGCTTTGTGTAAAAGATTGCGCGGTTTTAGACCTGTCGAAAAGGAGCTATTCTATCAATATCGAAAAGAGATAATGAATCTAACTGACGATCCTTTTATGCAAGCATGTTATTATTTTGTCATTAATCGGTGCTCTTTCAGTGGGGCTACGCTATCGGGAGGCTTTTCTGAACAATCTGCCAAGAAGAGATTTACGGTGTCCTCTATTGATCGAGTGAAAAAGTTGGATCTCAGTTCATTTACTTTTCACAATTTGGACTTTAGTGTATTTATTCCTGAATGTGTAAGTGAATGTAAGAATAAAAGGAAAAATACATTTCTATTCTTAGATCCTCCGTATTATTTAGAAAAAGGATCGAAACTATATGGTAACAAGGGAGATATGCACGAAAAATTTGATCATAAGGGCTTATGTAAAGTATTAGGAGACATTACAGATATAGATTGGATGATGACATACAATGATTGTGATTATATTCGAGATTTGTATGATTCTCATATTATTCTCGAAGTAGATTGGAAATATGGCATGAATAAGAGCAAGAAATCATCTGAAATTGTTATTCTCAGCGCTAAAGTATAACATCTATAATATTTACATTATTAAGTTGTAATATTTACATTATTAAGGTGTAATAATGTAATAGCTACGTTTATTTATAACAGGGTTAAGGTATTCGTCTGAGCATTCTGCCCAACCTTCTACCCTGGTGAGTAGTCACCACGTCTCCTTCAACTCGCTAATATTTGTGCGCGTGCTATAGCGGCCACTGATTCATGAGCACTTTGCGCATACAGGATGACATCACCCCCTCTCTTCACTGTCTGGGTTTACGCAGTTTTTGATGTCACAAAAAAGATCATAGGCATCAAATTTGAGTTTTTTAAGTTTTCTATCTCTCTCGTCTAAGTAGGTAAAAGTTGTTTTGGCGGCTCTTTTCAGGGAGCAAATCTGTTCATCAGTCCATTCTTCAAAGCAGTAGGTATGATCGCAAGATTCGTATACACGACCAAACGTTTGGAGTTCATGTTGAGAAAAAACATCTGGAGAGGATGTTATCAGAAAATATCCCACTTCAGTTCTTTATAAGTGGGACCAATGGTAGAAAGGTCCAGAGCAAGAGAAAGACTCGACGCAAGGGGAAGATCGATATTTCAGTCTCGATCATTAATTTAGTGATAAATGCTTTATTATGTATATTTCATAATAAAGTTATGATTGATATGGAATAATGAACTATAGCAGATCTACAATTTTGAATGGTATTCTCTTTTGTCTCTTGTTATACCATCTAGGGTTCGTACCGCGCCCATAACAAGCTCGTCAACAATATCTTTGGCCGATTTGATACTATAAATACTTCCAGCAACTTGTCCCATAAGATGAGGATAAGGTTGAGGTTTGGTAGCGTATTCAAAAAGGCATTCTATGTCTTCAGTATCAAAAGTTCCTTTCTCTCTCATCTCCAAATCGTAATCCGAGGGAACTTTTCCCTCAGATAAAAGTCTTTGCATCTTATCGCGTCTTTTGGTTTCCCAATCTCGCGCATATTTATTGGGTCCTATCCGCAGCGGTCTGCCCGTAAATACCAGAGTTCTGAAGGTTTGATCGTGTTTTGTTTCCAATACAGCCTTCTTGTGAATAGGAGGAGCATTAGCTTCAGTACACGCCACGAATCTTGTACCGACCCACACTCCATCTGCTCCCATACACAATGACATCGCCAATCCACGTCCATCATAAATCCCTCCAGCCGCTAAAACTGGAATACCACGGGGCTTACACATATCCACAATAGCAGGTACCAACACTGTGGTGTCAATATCCCCTGTATGTCCTCCACCACATCCACCCTGAGCACAAATGATATCTACTCCTAATGCTAATGCCTTTTCAGCATGCTTGGGGGCACCCACCATATTCATCACAAATATTCCGTGATGATGAAGTTTATCAATAATGTGTTTTGGAGGTACTCCAACTGCACTAACGAATAATTTGGCTTTTTCATCAATAATAACATCTATTAACTCATCTAACTCTCCTTTGGTATAGTCATAATTGGTTTTCCTTGCACCTTCTCCTACTTTTGGTAGAAGAAGATCTACACCAAACGGAGCACAGGGTTCTCTTAATAGTCCCTTCAATTCACGTATCATTTCTCTCAACATCTTTGGTCTATAATTCAACCCACCAATAACACCCAACCCACCAGCATTGGTTACAGCTGCCGCTAATTCTGGTCCAGCAGCCACATTCATACCTGCTTGGACTACAGGATGTCTGATACCGAACATCCTGGTGATCTCAGTAACGAAATGTTGTTTAGTCAATTCCTCCATTTATCAATTCGCTCAAGCAATTTTTATTGGTATATTAACAATAAAAAACTAGTTTAATGTAAAATTGAAATTTAACCTCTTCAATAACCTTGGCAATATGGATTATGCAATATTATCACCGCTCGAAATTTTACCGCCTGAAGTTACAAATAAGATTTTTGGCTGGCTCAAGAAATCCCCTTGGAAACTGCCTTTAGGACAATGTTCTAAAAGATTGTATGGCATTTTTGTGAGCCATATAGAAAAACGAAAGGGTGATAT
>Ga0209986_10000502_pt1 | contig 37473 bp, 36 predicted proteins | sample BlataG_FD_183168 | JGI IMG/M metagenome (GOLD analysis project Ga0209986, IMG submission 183168) | Deep subsurface microbial communities from Black Sea to uncover new lineages of life (NeLLi) - Black_00105 metaG (SPAdes) (version 2) | ecosystem: Environmental > Aquatic > Marine > Oceanic >... | reverse complement strand
TCTATAAAGGAGAGAAATATAAGGGCCGTGATAAAGGGACCGCGACAATTTTTCAGCACGACCTCAGGATTTCCACCAACGTGCCCAATGAAAAGGGGGAAAGAGCCATAGGCACACGGGTTTCAAATGAAGTTAACAACGCCGTGCTCATCGAAGGCAACCCCTGGATTGACAGGGCATTTGTGGTCAACCTCTGGTACATAACAGCCTATGAACCCATAAAAAACATAAATAACAAAATTATCGGTATCCTCTATGTCGGCATGCTTGAAAAACCTTATTTAGATATAACTAACAGGGTCATGCGCACCTTCATCATAATAGCTTCCCTCTGTGTTGTCTTGCTGTTGGTTATACTCCATTTTTCTACAACAAGGATTATCAATCCTCTCCAGAAAATGGTGGTTGCCACTCAAAAAATATCTGCGGGAGATTTGACCCATAAGGTTGAGGTGAGTTCAAAGGATGAAATTGGTTACTTAGCTGATTCTTTTAACCAGATGACAGCGGACCTGGAAGCTGCTAATGAAAAACTCATTGAATGGGGGAAAACTCTGGAGAAGAAAGTCGAAGAACGAACGAAAGAATTGACAGAAATGCAAACGCATCTCATTCAATCTGAAAAATTTGCTTCTCTTGGAAAATTAGCGGCAGGCGTTGCTCACGAAATCAACAACCCTTTAGGAGGCATCCTCATCTACAGCCATCTGATGCTTGAAGATACAGACAAAAATAGTCCTTGCTATGAAAACCTAAAAAAGATAGTCAAAGAAACTTCACGGTGTAAGGACATTGTCAAAGGACTCCTCGAGTTTGCCCGTCCCAAAGAACCAGAAATGTCCATCATCAGTATCAATGATATCGCAGAAAAATCGCTTTCTATCATGGAGCGCCAAGCCCTTTTTCAAAATATAAAAATAAAAAAAACATACACATCTGACCTGCCCAAAATCGTAGCAGACAGTGCTCAGCTTCAACAAGTGTTCATGAATGTTATCATCAATGGCGCAGAAGCCATGGAAGGAAATGGAATCCTAGCCCTCAGCACATCTCTGAGTAGGGATGGAACGTGTATAGAGGTTAAATTTTCAGATACAGGTCATGGCATAATGGAAGAAGACAAAAAAAGACTTTTTGAGCCTTTCTTTACAACTAAAGAAGTCGGAAAGGGCACTGGCTTAGGACTAGCCATTAGTTACAGCATCATTCAAAAACATCACGGAACAATTGAAGTCAAGAGTGAACTTGGAAAAGGTTCTACCTTTACCGTAAGGCTTCCTCTCACGGAGGAACGAGAACATGAATGATAAAGCCAATATTTTAATCATAGACGATGAGGAAGCCATCCGAGATTCCTTCAGTCAAGTCCTCAAAAGAGAAGGATATGGAGTCAACGCAGCCAAGGATGGAAGGGAAGGGCTAAAGTTCTTCAAGGAAGAGTTCTTTCACGTTGTTCTCCTAGATTTAAAATTGCCTGGCCTTGATGGCATGGGGATTCTCAGCAAAATAAAAGAAGAAAACCCAGAGACTCCTGTAATCATCATAACCGGTTTTGCAACCATTGAATCTGCGGTTGAAGCTATGAAGCGAGGAGCTTTTAATTATTTAGCAAAGCCTTGTAGTCCTGGCGAGTTGCGCCATATCGTCAAGAAAGCTTTGGAAAGCCGAAAAGTATATTTCGAAAATATTTACTTTCGGGAAGAGTTAGAGAAGAAAAGCGAATTTGATATGGTCATCGGTAAAAGCAAGGCTATAGAAAAAGTCTTGGATATCGTAAGACGAGTCAGCCCCTCCCAAAGCACAGTTCTTATCACTGGAGAAAGCGGTACTGGAAAAGAACTTCTTGCCAGAGAAATTCATAACCACAGTCCTAGAAAAAATGCACCTTTTGTCGTCGTGGACTGTGGAGCACTTGTCGAAACCCTCTTTGAAAGCGAACTTTTCGGCCACGTGAAAGGGTCCTTTACAGGAGCTTATGAAACAAAACATGGACGATTTGAAGTGGCCAATGGTGGGACGATCTTTTTAGATGAAATCAGCAACATAGGTCTTAATATCCAGGCAAAACTCTTGAGAGTCATTCAGGAACGGGAAGTCACTCGTATTGGAAGCACGAAACCGATAAAAGTGGATGTTCGCATTCTGGCGGCCACAAGTGAAAATCTGGCAGATTTAGTAAGAAAAGAAAAATTCAGGGAAGATCTTTTCTATCGTCTTAATGTCGTCCCTATTCATCTTCCTCTCTTAAGGGAAAGAAAGAAAGATATTCCCTTTCTTGTCGATCACTTTTTACAGAAATACAATAAAAGAGCTAGAAAAAGTATCAATAGCATCTCTCCTGCAGTCAAAAAAGCATTGACGGACTATGATTGGCCAGGGAACATCAGGGAATTGGAAAACACCGTAGAGAGGGCTATTGTACTCTCCAAGGGAGATGAAATCGAACTCGAGGACCTGGTGTATCATGGAATCAGTGCCAGCGCTTCTTTATTCCATCCGGCTGGGGAAAAGTATAAACTACTTGATGAGATAGAAATGGAATATATTAAAACTGTTCTTCAAGCTCAACATGGGAATAAAAGCAAGACGGCAAAAATCCTGGGTATCGACCGCAAAACCCTCTTGACAAAAGTGAAGAAATACACCATCCGATAAATGACACCCATAGAAAAGGGGAAACAGTATCCATCTCCATATTTTGTAGAAGCTGTTTGATTTATCAAGCGCCCGCTATTTATAGGATAAAAAATGTATGTTTGCAAAATCAAACGCCTGCTCCCAGATGAATCATGTTCCTACAAAAGGTATGTCAAAATTGAACAGAAGGTGGGGAATAATGACACACTTTTTATTTCAATCATTTTCATCGATAGGGACGCTATCACTATAAGTAACTCTATTTCTTTTTAATGCAATAAGTTAACAAAATTGCATAACCTCCTTTTATTTATTAAAAAAAGGCATGTAATTTGCATAATAAAATATGTCATAGAGATTTAACAATATTTGCTTTTTGTTTATTTGCTGAAAGAACTAGTATAATACAATGAAAACAAAAGGAAATAAAAATGAGGATAATCAAACTAAAAAAAGATAACTTGTTTCCCTTCTTGGAAGTCATTTCTGAGGAGGCTGATCTCTGGGCGCCAGTAAAAAAAGGAGACAAACACGTCTTTAAAGTTGTTGATGATTTTTCCCAGATCGAAATGAATAGCACAAGAACTATCCTTCCCCCTCGAAAAATATTCCTCCCTCCGGCCTTTGATATGTTCAGTGTATCTGAAGAAGGCTACAAAGAAGACTTCTCCCATATCACAAAAAAAATTTTTTTCGGTATCCACCCCTGCGATATCCATGGATTGCTCATCCTGGACAATTTTTACAAGCAAGCCTATCTTGATCCTTACTACCTTGAAGCCAGAAAGAACACTCTGATTCTGGGTCTCTCCTGCTGGCCTGATGAATACTGTTTTGCCAAATCCACCAACACCCATATCATCGAAGAAGGTTTTGATCTTTTCTTTACTGACCTCAAAGATTTCTTTCTTGTTTGGATCGGTTCATCTCAGGGAGACGACCTTGTTCGCCTCAAACCGGAGCTCTTTGATGAAAAATTAACGGATAAAAACATCCAGACCTATATCAACTGGCAGACTGAGAGAGATAAGGCTTATAAGTGGGATTTAAACTTCACAGCTATGCCTGACCTCATGGAGCTTAAGTACGGAGATCCTCTCTGGGAAAAATTGGGTGGCGCCTGCTTAGCTTGTGGTTCCTGCACCAATGTCTGTCCAACCTGTGGCTGTTACAACATTATGGATAAACAGTTTTTGGGTGGAAAAGATGGGAAAATCATGCGCCATTGGGATGCATGCACGCTGGAGGAATATTCAGAGGTCGCTGGCGGGGAGAACTTCAGGAAGAAAAGATCGGACAGGCTTAAACTTTGGTACACGCACAAGCTACAGGCTTTTATCTCTAAATACGGAAAACCAAGTTGCGTAGGATGTGGCCGGTGCATTGTCGCTTGTCCGGTGGACATCAATGTTCGGACAGTGGGAAAAGCTCTCCTTGGAGAAGAAGAAGATGCCTTCTGGATTAGACTCAACAAAGAGGTGACAAAATGAACAGACAAAACAAACAATTAACCGATGTTAATCCTTTTGTCCCTCAGCCTGCAAGAATAGTTCGCACCTATTATCTCACAGAAGATGTTAAATTCTTTCAAGTTCGGATTGTTGATATGGAAAAGGCTCTTTCCTTTGAGTATCTTCCGGGCCAGTTTGCCATGATTTCTGTTCTGGGAGCGGGCGAGGCTCCTTTCTGCCTATCATCCACCCCCTCAAGGCCAGGCTTGTTGGAATTTTGCATCAGAAAAGCCGGCGCTGTGACCAGTGCTCTTTTCCGGATGAAAGAGAATGATCTGATCGGATTGAGGGGACCTTACGGCAACGGCTTCCCTATCGAAAGAATGTACAATAAAGACATCCTCATCATAGTGGGAGGATTAGGCGTAGCTCCTCTTCGCTCAGTTTTGCTTTATTGCCTCGATAATCGCGACCAATTCCGGAGAGTTTTCTTGCTTCATGGGGCCAAAAGACCTGCTGAAATGATTTTTCGCGAGGAATTTCTTGCCTTGAAGGAGAGAGAGGACCTTGAATGCCATCTAGCTGTAGATGATGATGACACTGGAACCTGGACAGAAAAAATAGGAGTTGTGACAACCCTCTTTCCTCTGCTTGAAGAGATTGATCCAGCAAATACCTTTGGGCTCGTCTGCGGCCCTCCTGTCATGTATAAATTTGTGATAAAAGAACTTGTGAAGTTGAACATTCCCAAGGACCAAATTTTGATGACTCTCGAGAGAAGGATGAAATGCGGAGTTGGAAAATGCGGCCACTGCGCCATCGATTATATCTATACATGTCTTGATGGCCCTGTCTTTACTTACTGGGATGTTATACACATGAGGGAGCTCATTTAAGGAGGAAAAGATGGAAAAAGGTAGTAAAGAAAAATTGAAAATTGGTATCTACGAGCTTACAGGGTGCGCAGGTGATGCCCTCCTTATCCTCGATTGCGAACAAGAGCTCATAGATATGTTCAAAGCCGCTGATATTCAATCTTTCCTCATGGCAAAAAGCGACAATATTGATGGGGAGCTGGATGTTGCCCTTGTAGAAGGCTCTGTTTCAACAGAAATGGAAAAAGAGGAACTCTTAGACATAAGAAAAAGAGCCAATACGGTGGTTGCCATAGGCATCTGCGCCTGTTTTGGAGGAATCCAGGCAGCCTTCCTGGATAAAAAAGATTGGGAAAAGAACTTTAAAAAAGTCTATGGGGACAACAAGATGACCCATACCAAACCTCTCCAATCAAAGCCCATCGATGCCTACATTAAAGTCGATTATTATCTACCTGGCTGCCCCATCGGCAAAGAACAGTTTTTATCAACTTTCAACCGAATCCTGAGAGGCCATCCTCCTGAGCTTTATCGGTTTCCTGTCTGCGTGGAATGCAAATGGAACGAGAACGACTGCCTTCTTAATAAAGGCATTCCTTGCTTGGGCCCAATTACTCGTGCGGGATGTGGTTCGATCTGTATAAACCATAACCTTCCCTGCGTTGGCTGTTGGGGCCCAGTGGAAGAGGCCAACCTCACTTCTGAATTTCATCTCTTGCGAGAGAAGGGATTTGACTATGATTTTATAAAGAAAAAAATGGCCAATTTCAGCGGCACAGGAATGGCCGATTTTTTGGGTGAACTTAAAGGAGAGAAAAAGTGAAAAAAATATCAGTAGATCACCTGGCACGTGTGGAGGGAAATGGGGGAATCTCTGCTACTATTGATGGAAAGATCGTGACAGATGTCAAATTCTCCATATACGAAGGACCTCGCCTTGTCGAAAGGTTGACTGTAGGCAAAACTCCAGAGGAGGACGTCAATATAGTGCCCCGTATCTGTGCCATATGCAGCGTCTCTCATAAATATGCGGTCCTAAAAGCTATGGAAAATGCTTTATCGGTGAAAGTGTCTCCCAAGGTTTCTCTTTTTAGAGAACTCATGCATCTGGGGGAAATGATAGAAAGCCACTCTCTCCATTTATATTACCTTGCTCTGCCAGATTACGTTGGATTTCCGAATGCGATTGCCATGGCTGCCAAATTCGATCTTGAAGTCAAGATAGCTCTCGAGATGAAAGAATTCGGTAACCATATTATGAAAACAGCGAGTGGACGTTATATCCATGGCGAAAATCCTGTTATCGGCGGATTCGGCAAATTTCCATCAATAGAAGAGTTGATCTGGATAAAAAGCAGAGCGGTCCAATTCATGCCTTTTGTCTTAAAGACGACGAGCCTTTTCTGCGAGCTTGATTATCCGGATTGCCCCGAGGACGATACTGTCTTTGCCTGTTGTAATCCAGACCAAAATAAATATGGCTTTGCTGGAGATGAAATTATTCTTTCCACAGGAGATACTATAAACAAGGAAGATTATAAAAGCCTGGCGAACGAATTCGTTGTCTCTCATTCGTATGCAAAACACAGCCGCTATAAAGGAGAGCCTTATTCCGTAGGTGCGTTAGCCAGAGTCAATAACCTAGGTGAAAGGCTGAAATGGGAAGCGGGAAAGATGTATAAGAAATATTTTAATCCCCGCTGGAAGAAAAATCCTCTTTTTAACAATGCCGCTCAAGCTTTGGAAATCCTCTATGTATTCGAAAGAATACCCAAAATTATTGATAAAATGCTCAAGCTTCCTGACCCTGCCATCGTATTATCCAAGAAGAAAGAAGGTAAGGGCACAGGAATTGTCGAGGCCCCCCGTGGCCTTCTTATCCACTCTTATGAAATATCTGGCGGTCTTGTCTCTTACACCGACATTATCACTCCTACTGCCCAAAATGCTGAAGATATCGAAAGGTATTGTTACATAGCTGCTCAGAAGCTCCTTGACAAAGGCAAGGAAAGTAAAATCAGGGATAGAATGGATTTGGTCGTTCGAGCTTACGACCCTTGTATCAGTTGTTCTGCCCATATGGCTGAGATCAAAAAAGCTCCCCTAGATGACTGGAGGACAAAATTGGACGGGATTATAAAAAAAGGCTCGCCAATCTTCGTAGGAATTGGCAGAGGCAATCGTTCCGATGACAGAGCGGGCCTAGAGCTTGCCCTTGAACTGAGAAAGCAAGGAGTAACCGATGTCTGGCTTGAATCGGAAATAATAGAGGTGGAAGTTCCTTGGAAGAACAAGCCTCATCGTCCTCTTGTCTTTATTGATGCCTTGGACTTTAAAGAAAAGCCAGGGAAAACGATACTCCTTCCCCTTCACTACATTTTCTCCAATACTGTTTTGAGCCATAAGCTTCTGCCTTTCATCTCGAGTGATATGGGCTATGAACGGCTAAAGAATTCCTTTGTTCTAGGCATACAGCCTGAGTCGATCGAGGAAGGCATGAAAATCTCCGAGCCTGTCCGCCAGGCTTTAGAAAAAGTGCTAGAGCAAATAATGAACTAGGGAATAATTCCCCATATTTTTATTCCTCCACTCTAAAAAATCAGAGACCTTATTTATCTTCAACTATAACTTATTTAAAATCAATAAAATAAAATTTCCTTGTTACCTTTTTCTGTCGGAAATAATTGGCACATTAATTGCACTGGCTTATGTATAGGAAGCTGGAAATGACAGATAAAGAAAAAAGAGTCCTTATTGTTGATCCTGATATCACAGAAAGAACAGTCATGGCCGCTTTTTTAAAAGGCGAAAATTTCAATGTTGAAACTGGAAGAGGGCTTAAAGATGCTGTGAAGAAAATTCGTGAAGGATATTTTAACTGCCTAATCATGGATGTTGACCTTCCGGAGATTAAAGGATATGAGGCTGTTTCCATATTAAAAAGTATCGACCCCAAAATAAAGATCATCATGACCGCGAAAAAAAACACGAAAATGCTGGAAGCTAAAGTCAGAGAACAAGACATATTTTTTTATTTCATAAAATCTTTTGGAAAAGAAGAATTAAAATTGGCAATCAATAATGCCTTTGGCAAATAAAGGAGGAAAAAATGGAAAAACACAAGACAACAATTTTGGTCATTGATGATGATCCTGATTTCATTGATGCTGTGACTCCTATTCTGGAATCAGCTTTCTACGCTGTTGTGACTGCCTTAAGTCCTAATGAAGGAAAGGAAAAGATATTCTCGGAAAAACCAGATCTTATTCTTCTCGATATCATGATGGATAGTCTCTTTGACGGCTTTTCCCTGTGCCATGCTATCAAAACCTCGAAGGAATACAAAGAATTCAAGGATACCCCGATTATCTTTGTTTCCGCTGTGAAAGAGGTGACAGGTTCAAGATTTCAGTTCAATGCACAAGAACAAGGAATGGTTGGCCCTGACGACTACATGGATAAACCTGTCAAACCCAATGACCTCCTCGCTCGCATTGAAAAGTTCCTAAAGAAATGAAAGAAGAGATACACACAGCAAAAATTCCAGGCGTTTCAATATCAATCAGCCACAGCCAATCACTTCTCTGACAAAAATTTTTAGCTGAAACTGAGGGGATTTTGAAGAAGAATATTTTCGAAGAGCCCAATAATTAGCTATCTTACTTCATAAGGAGAATAAACATGTTCGAGAAAAATCCTGTTATTCTTGTGATCGATGATGAAGAATCAATGCGGGATTCTTGCTTTCAAGCCCTGACCAGAGTGGGTTTCCGTGCAGAAACAGCCGAGGATGGCTCTATCGGCTTAGAAAAAATAAAAGAGACCAAGCCAGATTTGGTTCTGATCGATTTGAAAATGCCAGGGATAAGTGGAATGGATGTTTTAGAAAAGGTCAAGGAAATTGACCCCAATATTATTTCGGTTGTTATCACGGGTTATGCCACGGTCGAGTCAGCTGTGGAAGCCATGAAAAAAGGTGCCTATGATTTCCTTCCCAAGCCTTTTACTCCAGAGGAATTGCGGATAATCATAAGCCGTGGATTGGAGAGGCGAAAGCTCATTTTGGAAACTGAATCCCTCAGAAAAGAGAAAAAATTGATAGAGGAAAATTTCATAACCATGGTTACTCACCAGCTTCGAAGCCCTCTTGTTGCCATCCAGCAGTTTTTTGAAGTTATTCTGGGGGGGATGGTTGGTGAGGTGCAGGAAAAACAAAAAGATATGATCACAAGATCCAGGGATCGAATGGACGGGCTTCTGAAATTGATCGACGACTGGTTAGATGTTGCCAGGTTGAGCGGAGGACAAATCGTCGACAAACTCAAACGTTTATCATTGAAAAAAGTTATAAAGAAGCTTATAGAGGATATGCAGCCTTTGGCCCAAAAGAACGATGTTTCTCTGGAATTCGGTCCTTCCTCCGAAAATGACCTTGTTCAAGGTGATGAGGAGACTCTGGAGCAGGTCTTTTCCAACCTCATAACCAATGCGATCAGATATAACAAGCCAAAAGGGAAGGTTGTGATAACCATCAAAGAAAACAAGGATTTTATTTCCGCAGAAGTTAAAGATACAGGAATAGGAATTGCTAAAGAGCATCTTCCTTTTATTTTCGACCAATTCTACCGGGTAAAAAGAGGAGAAGATCATAAGATAAAAGGAACGGGATTAGGACTTTCCATCGCCAAAAAAATTGTGGATGCCCATGGAGGCTCGATTAAGGCATCAAGTGAGTTGGGGAAAGGAAGCAGTTTTATTGTTCTGTTGTCCAAGGCATAAAAAGGGTATCCTCACATTTTAAATTTTGAATTAAAAGGGATGTGAACAAGCTTAATATGAAATTAGACAAATATAAAAAGCGGTTCTTGAAAATAGTTTTGGATTTTCTGATTGCTGACTATTCGAGTTGGAAGGTTTTGGAGACCTTCATTTTCAAGCGGCGAAAATCAAGCGATACATTATAAAGCAATTACTGCCAAGCCAGTATGGAATATGACACACGTTAAAATTTGACTTTAGAGAATATCATATTTAGAATTAAACAAATGGGAAGAGACAAGGTTTCATTGAAAATTCCCCGTCCCCTTTATGACAAGATTAAGACAGTCATCGAGGGAAGCGGATTCGGCAGTGTCAACGAATTTGTAGTTTATGTACTACGGGACCTCCTATCGGTAAAAGCCCTGGACAAGAAAGAGCTATCTGCTGAGGAAATAGAAGCCATCCGACAAAGGCTTAAAAGCCTGGGGTATTTCTAAACTTCCTCCCTCTCGATAAATTCTGCTTTAAATTTACCATTTTCTCCTTGTAACCAGAAGGTTCTGTATTGATTTTTGAGCTAGTTTCAAAGCTAAAAGATCATTACGAGCCACCAATGATAGACTAGCAATCCCTCATTTAGTATTGAATGAGCCGTAAACTGAAAAAGGTGATTCCAATTATTTAAATTTTTTAAAAAATTGTTGACACTACACTCTAATTGTATTACATTTAGGCTATCATTAGGTTATAAATGGAAACAATTTTCTTGTTAAAGGTTTTTCAGGATAACAAAAAAGGAACTCTATGAGAGTTAAAGCCCGGAGATCCTAAATTAATCCAAAGCCAATTAAAGAAGTTAGGTTATTTAGATTGAAAGAATTCAGGCGGACTTATGGATTTATTTGAATTTTCCGTTTTAATCATCATTTTAGCCTTTCTTTGTGAGTATATCGATTCTTCTCTTGGGATGGGATACGGAACCACTCTTGCTCCTCTTTTGCTCATAATGGGTTATAAGCCTCTTCAAGTAGTTCCTGCCATATTGTTATCCGAGTTGGTTACAGGTTTGAGCGCGGCTTTCTTTCACCATAAGTTTAAAAATTCTAACTTTAAAATTGGATCAATTGATTTCAAAATTGCTACTGTTATGACGGGATGCAGTATTTTAGGCACTTTGGTTGCGGTCCTTATAGCCCTGAATTTGCCGGTATTTTATATAAAGCTTTATATCGGTCTTCTGGTCTTTAGTATGGGAGTGTTTATCATCGTTAGCCTAAATCGGAAATATAAATTTTCATGGAAAAAAATCACTTCTCTCGGACTTTTGGCTGCGTTCAATAAAGGAATAAGTGGAGGGGGGTACGGGCCACTCGTGACCGGCGGCCAGATTCTGTCGGGAGTTAAGTTAAAAAATGCAATCGGGATCACATCACTTGCTGAGGGTTTGACTTGCTTGGTGGGAGTTATCACCTATTTTATTTTCACTAATCATACGATAGAATGGAATCTTGCTCCATCTTTAGTTCTTGGAGCTATATTATCTGTTCCGCTTGCGGCTTACACCGTTAAAAAATTTAAAGGTAAACATCTTAAGTTGATTATGGGCATAGCCACCTTGATTCTGGGTTTGATTACATTGGGGAAATTATTTCTGTAGGTTCAAGGAAAGTTCTTTTACAGAAAAATCAAGGAAGGAGAAAAGAATGACCTTAGAGATCCGCTCTAGAGCTTGGATTAAGTCTTTTGTATGGAGAATTTTAGGTATTTTTGTCTTAGGGACTATAGCCTGGCTTGTTACTCACAGTTGGAAAGAAATGACTACAATCACCATAATTTTTCATGGTGTTCGAGTCATTCTCTATTATTTCCATGAAAGAGTCTGGGAGAGAATAAGTTGGGGCAGAATCAAGCATCCTTTAAGCAGCTTACCTGTAAACAAGGAACTGACGCCAGGGGATCTTAAGATTATCCAAAACCAACTAAAAAAGTTAGGCTACATAGATTAAAGTCATCTGAGTGAATTAGCATATCGTTGGATAAACGGTTAAGATTAAAGGAATTTCTCATTGTTATGTTTTAGCGCTTTTTTTGCGCGTTTGACATCCAATTTTTCCTCTGTTATAAGTTTTTTATTAAGGGAATCAGAGAAAAGTGCTAGATTGCATAAGCCAGGGAGCGAATTTCCGACAGGTGCGCGGCGTACGAAAAGTGACTATACGACGCTAAATCTTATTTTATTTTTAAACTGGAGATTAAAATGGCTTTATATCAATTTGAAGAACGCAAACCTCGGGTAGCACAAGGAGCTTTTGTAGCCGAGTCAGCGTTGGTCATCGGTGATGTGCAAATCGGTAAGGATGCCTACATTGGTCATGGAGTAATTCTCCGCGGCGATTACGGCACGATCATCGTTGGAGAAGGGACTGCCGTTGAAGAAGGTGCAATAGTGCACGCACGACCTAATGACCGTACTATATTCGGCAACTGTGTAACAGTAGGACACGGTGCCATGATTCATAATGCCCAAATAAGAGATTATGCTGTGATCGGCATGCGAGCCACAATAAGCGATTATAGCGTAGTTGGAGAGTGGACAATTATCGGGGAGATGGGTTTGGTAAAAAATAATCAACATGTGCCCGATGGTGTGGTGGCTGTGGGAGTACCGGTTAAAGTCATGGGTAAGGTGGATAAAAAACAAAAAGAGTTCTGGAGCTACGGCAAAAAGCTCTACATAGAAATGGCTCATAGATATATTGCTCCTGGTGCATTTAGGCGAATCGATTAACCTGAGACACAAAACTCACTCAAGTTTTCTCCTTAAATGTTATTGCGAGAATGATATAATGAAACCCATTTAAAAAGGCAAAGATGAAGAAAAGTATTAAAAGGGGTCTATCATGAGTTTGGTTTCAGCTGAAAATCTAACGAAAATCTATAATGTAGGAGAAATCGAGATTGAGGCTTTAAAGTCTGTAAGTTTTAACGTCCAATCAGCTTCTTTTGTTTCTTTTGTGGGTCCATCAGGCAGTGGGAAGACTACTCTTTTGAACCTCATCGGTTGCCTGGATAAACCTACCTCCGGCTCCTTAAAGGTAGCTGATGTGGATACATCTGCTCTGACACGCAAAGAGGCCGCGGTTTTTCGAGGAAAAAACCTTGGGTTCATATTTCAAGATTTTAACCTCATCCCTGTCTTGTCGGTTTACGAAAATGTTGAGTATCCCCTTTTGATTGTGCAAAATTCCCCTGCCGAGGAAAGAAAAAAGCGGATCACTTCCCTCCTTGAAACAGTCGGAATGATAGACCAAAGGGATAAATACCCAGATCAGATTTCTGGAGGACAAAAACAGAGAGTTGCCATAGCTAGGGCTCTTGTAACAAACCCTAGGCTGGTGCTTGCTGATGAACCAACAGCTAATTTAGACAGTAAGACAGCATTCATGGTCATCGACATCATGCGAAAGATGAAGGAAGAATTCGGTGTGACTTTTATTTTCTCTACACATGACCAGAGGGTTGTGAACGAAGTGGAGGCTGTCTACACTCTCCAGGATGGGATACTAGTTGAGGATGCAGTCAGGGAAGGAGGGACAAATGCTTAAACTTTTTAAAATTGCTATTCGAAATTTACTGAGATACAAAAGACGGACTTTGCTGACGTCATCCCTCATCGCTGTTGGCGTCATGTTTGTTTTGGTATTCGCCGCTGCATCCGGCTCTTTTAAATATATCATGATCAGCCAGATCACTGACTCTATGCTTGGCCATCTTCAAGTCCATAAGAGGGGTTATGTTGCTTCGATCGACAGTCTGCCTTTGACGTTGAATCTGAATGCTAAACAGGAAGAGAAGCTTGAAAAGACCATTAAGGAAATTAACGAGATCGAGGCTTTTTCGCCAAGAATAAAATTCGGAGGGATGTTCAGCAATTTCATGGAAACAACCAATATAAGGGTCAATGGTGTCTATCCAGATAAAGAGATCGCTACGGTCCCGCTTTTACTATCCAGAATAAAGGAGGGCGAGAAAACAATTAAGAAAGGCGAGATCCTGATTCCGGAGCTGCTGGCAAACGGGCTGAAAGTCAAGGTGGGAGATACTGTGGTTGTTATAGCTACCAACAGGGATGGATCTGTAAACGGTAAACAGTTTGTGGTTGGAGGTATCATTGAGAGCGTAACGGGTCCAGGAGGAAGGGATGGCTATATGCATATAGTAGACGCAATGGAAGTATTACGCATGGAGGAAATAGAAATTAGCGAGGTCGCCGTAAGGCTTAAGGATTTCGGTAAGCTAAACGCTGTCTATGATAAAATGGATAAATTGCTGTCAAAGGAACTCAACAAGCAGGGGAAGCCGATCTTTGATGTCCGCACCTGGGAAAGACTTTCTCCATTCTATAATGTTGCCCGGATGATAGACATAATGACATTTTTCATTAAGATTATGCTCATAGCCATAGTCTTGATAAGCATCATGAATGTTATGATCATGGCTGTTTTTGAACGAGTACGGGAAATCGGTACCATCGCAGCCCTTGGAACAATACCGGAGAAAATTCTATCTTTGTTTTTAATTGAGGGTTTCTCCCTGGGTATATCTGGTGCGGCTGCTGGAAATACACTGGCTATTATTATTGTTTTTGTTATGAACGTTGTAAAAATTACATTCAATTTCGGCAGACAAACTGGCCTTGTGCTTTCTCCTAGTTTGAAAGTTGATGACATGATTTTTATTTCAGCCATAGCTATCATCGCATCCGTAATTGCTGCGCTTCAGCCAGCTTTAAAAGCATCGAGGATGGAACCTGTTGAGGCTCTTAGACATGTGTAAAAATTTTAATGTTTCTGAGTATATTACACAGGATTTAGAAGTCTTGATTTTGAATTTTTTAGAATTGATAGAAAATGGAGGATAACCATGCTTAGAATAGTGATTGTTTTAATAATGTTGGTTCTAATGTTTCCGCCTTGTTCTGCAGGAGAAGAAGATGTCATCATCGCAGTAGCATCAGAAGGAAAGACTTTAAAAGATTCAGTAAGTCAAGTTGCCGCCCGTTGTCCTTATTTTCTTTTTATTGACGGCACGGGAAAGCTACTGGAGGCTGTCGATAATCCATATGAGGATACAAGAGGCGGTGCTGGAGTTTCAGCGGCAAATTTTCTTGCTGAGAGAAATGTGACCATAGTTATTGCAGGAATGTTCGGCAATAAAATGAAAAATGTGCTCGAAACAAAAGAAATTGCCTATTTCGAGTCTCAGGGAACCGTTGAAGAAGCAATAAGAAAGGTTCTGGAGAAAAAAGATAGAATATGAAAAAAATCGCGCTTATCTCTTTAATATCATTTATATTATCACCTGTCTATGCAATCGATGGCACTCAAATCCTCAAGCTAGTGGATAGAAATCTTAATCCGGAATCTTATGAATCCTACAGAAAACTAATAAACATCGAGCCAAACGGCAGAGAAAAAGAGTATATGCTCTTCACGGTGAAGAAGGGAAAAGATAGAGTAGCCGCGCTTTTTCTCTCTCCTGCCATCGATAAAGGCAGGAGTACGCTCAGGCTCGAGGATAACATGTGGTTATATATCCCCAATGTAGGTAAACCTGTGCGCATCACAAGCCTTCAATCCGTAGTAGGAGGTGTATTTAATAATGCAGACATTCTCCGACTGGATTATGCAGAAGAATATGATGTCAGCAGGGTGGAAGATCTGAGCACGGAATACCTTTTGCATCTTAAAGCGAAGTCAAATTCAGTTGCCTATGATCAGCTTAAGATGTGGGTGGATAAGGAAAAAAAATTGCCGAGTAAAATTGAATGTCTTACACAGACTTCTATGTTGATCAAAACCATTCATTTTAAAAAGGTTAAAGACTTTGGGAGTAGTATTATCAGGCCCTCAGTCATCGAAACAGACAGCCCATTGCACAAGGATTACAGGTCAGTCATGATATTTGCCGGAATAAAACAAAGGCAATTCAAGGACGAAGTGTTCACTCTGACCTTTATGCCCAACCTGGAATCATTAAGATAATTGAAATCAATCTGCTTGTGTATCATCATTCTCGGATTATTAGCCTTGACTGCGTCTGCGCAAGAGGAATATACCTTTGATATTTCAGAGGTTGAAAAAAGACCGTTTCAGTTTGGCGGCTATTTCGAATTCCGGCCAGCACTTTTCGGCCTGGATGAGAATGCCAGCTTCTATATGCTCAGGTTTTATAACCAGGATGAGGGCAAGTCTATAACGGAGTACAATTTTCTAGCCCTTCTGGATGCGAGCTACCAAAAAGGAATAATCGGAGCAAAAATCCGCACAAATACTGACGTAAAGAACTCTTTTTCAGGCTGGTCGCATAGTACAAAAGTGTATGAAGCTTTCTTTTCGTTAAAGCCGTCTCTTTTTTTCCGAATTGATATAGGGAAGAAAAGGATGAAATGGGGCAAAGGATATGCCTGGAATCCTGTTGCTTTTATTGATAAACACAAAGATCCCAATGATCCGGAACTTGCTTTGGAAGGCTTTACGGTTATTTCCGCGGATTACATCAGAAGTTTTAAAGGGCCTTTAAAAACCATCACAGTTACTCCCTTTTTGCTTCCGGTTGCAAATCATATAAACAGAGGTTTTGGAGAGCTGAATAATTTGAATTTCGGCGGGAAAATTTATTTCCTTTTTTACAACACCGATATAGACTTCATGTTTTTAGCCGGCGGGAGTGTGCCGTCTCGCTTTGGAATCGACTTCTCCCGTAATATCATTTCCAATTTTGAAATACACGGAGAATTTTCTTTCATACCGAATTTCCGGAAACAGTGGCTTGATTACGAGGGAAATCTCCGGGAGAAGCAATATTCAAGTAAAAGCTTTCTGGCGGGCATTCGGTTTCTCACTGGAGCAGATACGACTCTTTTTCTGGAATACTACAGGAACGGAGAGGGCTTCACCTCTCAAGAGATGGGGGATTTCTATTTGCTTGTTGAAAATGGCTATAACTCTTTTCTTTTAACAAGTAATGATAGTCTGCTTAGGTTGGCTTCCGGCCCGTTAAGCGAAAATTACAGAAAATTTACTCCGATGAGGGATTATATGTATCTGCGGATAAGCCAGAAAGAGCCATTTAATATTCTTTATTTTATTCCTTCTCTCACCAGCATCATTAATCTCAATGATAAAAGTTACTCCGTGGTCATGGAGCTGCTCTATAAGCCTGTTACTAACCTGGAACTTCGAGTGAAAGGATCAACCATTTTCGGAAAGCAAGGGAGTGAGTTTGGAGAAAAACAGAATGATTTCCGATTAGAATTCCGGGGTCGCTATTACTTTTAAAATTGAGCCATTGCCTGATATTCTGATAAATGGGGAGCATAGGAATCGAAGTGGGGATCGAACATCATGCGAAGGAATAATAAGCTATTTTTGTGACACCATATTCTTTTTTCCAAATTAACCGTTACTTTATTCGTCCTAGTTCCAGCGGCCTCTGCCGTAATCCCAGCGGTACCATTTGCCTAATCCGGCGCCGCAGGGCCCCCTACCGTATCTGAAACGACTGTAATAGCGGTAATTGCCAAGGCTTGATAAGCGGCCGGTACCGAGCCCGAAATATCCCCTATTCATGCCAGAACCTCTAACGATACCTCTTCCATAGCCATAATAGCTGCGACCCAATCGGCCAGCGCCTCTCCCTAAGTAGTTTCTCTCCATCCCGGCTCCGTAGCCATAGCGTCCGTATCCATAATTACCACCTCGAAATCCTCTGAACCCGCGTCCAAAATATCCTCTGCCGAAACCGCTTCTGTCATTCGGGTCCAGGCCATAACCGTAATAAGAATCAAATATGATCCTTTGTTCTTGGGTTAATAAATCCCTGATCTTTTTTTCATGGGAAATTTCTTTATTTTCAATATCATCTTCTAGTTTATTAGTCATATCCAATATTTTTTTTATTTTAGTTGGATCATAACCACCCTGTGCCTCTAGCTCATCAAGCTCCATATAATTGGACCTGAGCTTGGAAATCAGGGGAGAGAGCTCTCTCTCGAGTTCAAGTTCAAGTTTATCGATCTTCTCCATCTGCTCCCGTGTTAGATTTAGATCGTAATGGTCATCTTCAATTCCGGGACCACCTCTGTAATATCTTTGCGCATAAAGACCATGAGAAATGAAAAGAAATGAAATAAAAACCATACAGGATATGAGGGCAATTTTTTTCATGCCTTTTCCTCCTTTTTGTTTACATGTATATTTCTATACATCCTTTTAAATTATTAAAAAGATGAAAACAGATATTAAATTTCATAGGACTAACATTTTATCGAGAATTCATCTCCGGAAGAATTCCAGAACATCTTGCAGGTTCTTGGAAAGGTTCTTGATGGCTTCTTTTGTCATTCCTGCATAGCCGAATCGAATGCAATTTGGGGCCCCGAAAACCGAAGCAGGGATAGCGCTGAATTTTTCAAGTTCAAGGGCCTTTTCGACAATAGCCTTATCGTCAAATTCTATATCTTTGGGCAGTCTAGCTAGTACACTGATTGCACCTGAAGGAAAATCCTTGTCTCTTCCTGCGAGGGTAAATCCTTTTTCCCTTAGAATCGAAATTATGAGATCACAACGGCTCTTGAGCTCTTTTTTTATCTCAGTAATAATTTGAGGTGACCGGCCGTTTTTAAAGTCTTTCACCTCTTCCTTTAAAAGTTTAATCAGCATGTTTTGGCCGAGTGTATTTGGTGAGGAGGAAAAGGATCGAATCATATTTGGCATCCAGGTATTTATGAAAATTTCATCAGTAGATAATACGTAGCCGATCCTTGCACCTGGCATGAGGTATTCTTTAGAGGCAGAACTGACGACAACCGTTCTTTCTGGAGCAAAGGATAACATGGATTGAGGCTCACCCTTGTATCGGATGAAGTTATAAACTTCATCCGAAATAATGATGAGGTTCATTTTTCTGGCAAGTTCAGCTAATTGTACCAATTCTTCCTCTGATAACACATCGCCTGAGGGATTGTTGGGGAAGTTGATAAGAAGAGAGGTGATTTTGTTCTTTTCGATAAATTTTTCTGCCATTTTAAAGTCTGGATTATAGTCTCTGTCGAATAAATCCATAACTATGGGATTTCCACCAGCATTGTGGATGATTCCCTTATAATTGCTCCAGTGGAGAGACATGAGGCCAACATTTTGGTTGTAAGCATAGAGATGCATCAAGATTGCCAGCCCCTCAGTCGCTCCTGAGACAATTGCTACATGTTTTTTATCCAATCCTTCAGGGGGCATTCCAGGCCTATTTTTGAGCCTGTAAGCAAAAGTCCAGAACTGCCCAACTAGCTCCCGAAGTTCCTCCAGACCGGCAGAGGGTCCGTAATAAACTTCCTTCTCTGGGAAAATTCCGACGATTTGGCCCTGGTCACTTCGAATAAAATCAGATTTCTTAGCGGCAATTTCTTTTGCTTTTGCCGCGATGGCAGGGATAATTGGTTCAGAAGATAGAGTTTTACGGATTCCATCGGGCATGTAGGCCCAAGCCCGCTCCAGAAGAGGAGTTTTAAAAGAGGTCTTATTTAGCATTTTCAACTCTTTCTTTACTTTTTTTCTTAAGTTCTTCAGTTCTTTTTGTGATATTCTTCGATTTGTTGCATTTTTCACATATGCCTAAGAACTCAATATTGTGATCTAAGATTTTAAAATCATATTTTTTAGCCAGTCTTTCTTCTGTTTTTCTTACGAGTTTTAATTCCTCATCCAAGAATTCACTGTAATTGATAATTTTCCCACACTCGGTACAAATAAGGTGATGGTGATGTTTCTCTTTTTCGCTAGATTTGAACTCGTAACGGCTCTGCCCATCACCGAGCGTGAGTTTAGTTATAAAGCCCATTCGGGCCAGCAGTTCAAGTGTACGGTAGATAGTGGTCAATCCCATTCTTGGGTAAGATTTGCAGAGGGAAGCATGGATTTCTTTAGCACTCATGTGTTTTGATGATTTGCTCAAAAACTCCAGTATGGCTTCCCGGGGCACTGTCCACCGGGAAACATGGCCTTTAAATCTATGTCTCCAATTGTGAGGTCCCGGCATTTTAATTCTCCTTGTTGACAATGATAATCATTATCAATTAATATATAGCCCTCGCCCTGCTATTTGTCAAGGGCAAATTTCTGGTCTTTACAAGGCGGATTGTAACAGAAATAGTGTTAGAAGAAGGAGGTCAACCATTATGAAAGGGTCCGTGCTTATAATAGGTGCAGGTCCGGCAGGAATGCGGGCAAGTGCTGAACTATTAAATCAGGGTTTTAAAGTTATTCTTGTTGAGGAAAAACCTACAATCGGCGGCAAGATGGCACAAATTGATAAAATGTTCCCTACAAATGAGTGTTCTACATGTACAATACTGCCGCGCATGCTTGAACTTACGAACAATCCCAATATGACAATCGTTGCTTTTGCAGAAATTGAAAGTATTGAGGGAAAAGCAGGAGATTTCAAGGTTAAAGTCATTAAGAAACCAAGATATGTTGACCCGATGAAGTGTACGGCCTGTACTGATTGTTTTCCTGTTTGTCCTGTTGGAGGCATTCCTATGGAATTTAATTTTGGCAGGGGTGTTTCCAAGGCAATTTCATTTTATTCGCCGTTTCCGCCGAGAAAAGCTTTGATTAATCCTGAAGTATGCACCTATATTCTTGAAGGCAAGTGCGGTGACAAAGAAATCCCGCCGTGCGTTGAGGCATGTGAGCCGGAAGCAATAGTATTTGACCAGAAACCTGCAGAAGCAGAGTTTAACGTTGGAGCAGTTATTCTAGCCACAGGCTTGGATGAGATGAAAACAGAAGCTTTGGAAGAGTATGGATATGGTAAATTTTCTAATATACTTACCGCACTTGAATATGAAAGGTTGCTTTCGGGACTAGGCCCAACAGGAGGCATTGTAAAGCGCGATGATAAAAAAGAACCACAAGCTATCGCATGGTACGTGCTCAATAATCCTTCAGCTGTTGGTTTTATGACTGCCGTGGCAGAGGCTATGGGAACTATTGAAAAGAATCCCGATGCTTCTATTTCTGTTTTTTACGAAAATTTGAATTTGAATAGAGAAGATTACAATGATTTTTATTCAAAAGCCAAAGAGTCCAAAATCAAATTTATTAAGGCAGACTGTATATCCGTTGCTGAAGGAAAAGACGGGAACGTTGATATTTCTTATGATAAGGAATCTTTCAATGCAGAAATGTTTGTTCTGGTTCCACCTTATGCTCCTAATAAAAGCACACTCAAACTTGCAGAAAAGATAGGTTTGGAACTGGATCAATGGGGATTTTTTGGCAAAAAAACAGCGGGTTTTCATCCAATTCATACGTCAAAAGAAGGAATTTTCGTGTGCGGAAGCGCGCAGGAGCCGAGAGGAATAGATGATGCAATAATCCAGGCATGTTCTGCGGCATCATACGCAGCAGCATTATTAGGTTCTTCCCGGGGCAAGGAAATAGTAGCTCCGCCGAAAAAAGATATTTTACCTGTAAACCCGGAAGATGAACCAGCGATTCTCGCTATAATATGCCGCTGCGGTATAAATATAGCTGGACTTCTTGAGATGGATGAACTTATTGAATATACAAAATCGCTACCTCATGTAAAACACGTGGAATTGACTCCTTTCGGCTGCGACGGTGTAAAAATAAGGGAACTTTTAAAGACAAAAGATTTTAACAGGCTTGTACTAGGTGCGTGCTCGCCAAAAACCCATGAAGACCTTTTCTTTCTTCATGCAGAAATGGGAGGCCTTAATCCTTATCTTATGGAAATTGTAAACTTACGTAATCATTGCACATGGGTGCATTCAACAGATAAGAAAAAAGCCACAGAGAAGGCAAAAACACTTATGAGAATGGGAATAAGCCGTGCCATATTGCTTGAGTCTTTAAATGATATTTACGTGCCGGTGACACCGGCTTGCCTTGTAATAGGTGGGACTCCGAGTGGCATTGCCTGTGCCTTAAAACTTGGGCAAGCCGGCCTCAATGTTTATCTGGTTGAAAAGGAAACAGATCTTGGAAAAATAAAAGAAAACAAAAATAAATTAATGGAGAAAATGAGAGAAGAATTAAATGAAAATGAAAAAGTGAAGGTTTTTGCCGAGACTAAAGTAGGAAAAGTAGAAGGTTTTGTCGGAAATTTTAGGGCCGAAATAGTAAAACCAAATGGAAAGGAGAATATAGATATTGGTTCTATTGTTGTTGCAACCGGTATTGATATAAGAGCTGTAGCAGACGATGGTGATTTTGAGAAGGATTTGCTTCTTCAAAGGGACGAAAAGAATTTCTTTGTCGGAATGCTGGGTATTTTAAACCCCCTTGATTTTAATACTGACGGAGTATTTAAATGTGGTTCTGCACGAAAAGCGATGGGCATTCCTGATGCTATTATAGACGGCGAAGGTACTGCATCGCGTGTTGCAGGCGTTATCTCAAAAAAAGAACTGGTTAAATCTCCTGCAATTTCAATTGTTGTAGATGAGAAGTGTGATGGCTGTGCATACTGCATAGAACCATGTCCTGCCCAAGCCATAACACTTATTGAATACATGCAGGAAGACGGCAGCAAAAAAAAGACAGTCGAAGTCAATGAAGCAATCTGCCGCGGATGCGGCGTTTGCATGGCAACATGTCCTAAAAAGGGTATTTTTGTCAGGCATTTTAAGCCTGAATATTTTAAAGAAATGATTAAATCCGTTGCAGGGGGCGCCTAGAATGACAAATGATTATGAGCCTTTAATTATAGCATTTTGTTGCAACTGGTGTTCTTATGCAGCTGCAGATTCTGCAGGTACTGCACGAATGCAATATCCATCAAATATTCATATCATCCGCTGTATGTGCTCGGGAATGGTCCATCCTAATTTCGTAATGGATGCCTTAACTCAAGGCATGGCTGATGGAATTCTTATCTGTGGTTGTCATATTGGCGATTGCCATTATCAGGATGGCAACAAAAGGGCAGAAAAAAGAGCAGAAGCAATTACCCTGATGCTTGAAGATTTTGGACTTGAGGAAGAGCGCTTCAGATTAGAATGGATTTCAGCTTCAGAAGGGCCTAAATTTGCCGAAATTGCAAAAGAGATGACAAAAACACTTAAGAATCTGGGCCCAAACCCATATAAAAGTTAACAAGAACACTTTCATCTACAGAGGAACAAAAATTGCAACTCTTACCATTTCGTGGCGTTTAAGCGAAATTTGGACTCTAAAGGTTTAACCTTAAGAAAATATTTAGCCACATCAGCCAGTCATAAGTTACCAGGTACATCTAGATTGTCTTCTTCCCTGAGTTGATATATACTGCTAAAAATGAAGAAAGGAACAAAAAAAGAGAAGTCAATGCCTCGAATGACCGCAAAAGAAGCCAGGGCCGGTTTAAAGGAAAAGCTTCCGCCACTTGAGACTTTTCCCAACCAGTTCCCTGATTATGAGATAAAGATAGAATTTCCTGAATTCACTTCAATCTGTCCCAAAACGGATCTCCCCGATTTCGGAACAATAGTCATTCATTATGTGCCCAAGGAGCACTGTGTGGAGCTTAAATCGTTAAAAATGTACATGTTGGCCTACAGAAACCTGGGCATTTTTTATGAGAATGCGGTCAACCGCATCCTGGACGACATTGTAAAAGTCAGCAAGCCTGTACGTGCCGCTGTTTCAGGTGAGTTCAACCCAAGAGGAGGAATCAAGTCTGTAGTAGAAGCTCATTATCCCCGGTTAAAAAAAGGGTCAAAATAGAGAAAGGCCTTCACTCTCAATTATTTATTATGCCTTCCACCTTGAATTTTTATCCTTTTTCGCCTTTTCTCAGTTTAATTTATCCACTATAATTCTCTGTTTAAATGGAAGAACCTAAAGGATTCGGAGCCACAGACATCTTTATGCTTTTGGCCGTACTGTGCTGGGCCATAAATTTTTCTTTTATTAAAATAGCGCTTCGTGAATTCTCACCCCAGGCATTCAACGGAATTCGTTTATTATTTGCATCCTTAATTTTAATTATTGTGCTTTTCGTGAGAGGAGAAGGTTTTTCTCTCGCCAAATCAGACATACTAAAAATATTATTTCTCGGCATAATCGGAAACACTGCATTCCAGTTACTTTTTATCCATGGATTGAATTGGACAACAGCCTCTAACACATCTGTTATCATGGCTATGACGCCCATATTCGTGGCACTGTTGAGTGTTTTATTGAAGCAAGAGAAAATACACTGGGCGGGATGGCTGGGAATTGTGATTTCTTTTATCGGTTTCTATTTCATCATAACCAAACAGGTGGGAACCTTTCATTTTTCGTGGGAAGAGCTGAGGGGAGATTTGATGATTTTAATAGGCAACCTTTTTTGGGCTATTTACACGGTTTTTTCAAAGCCGTTCCTGGAGAAAATCTCACCCTTGAAATGGACATCCATAACTCTGGCCGTAGGCACAGTGTTTTATCTTCCTTTTGCTGCTTCAGATATTGTTCGGATTCACTGGAGTGAGATCTCTTTTCAAGCCTGGGCTGCGCTTATCTACTCCGGTCTTTTCGCCATAGCTATTTGCTATGTTATCTGGTATGCCTCTGTAAAGAGGGTTGGCAACAGCAAAACAGCAATCTATGGGTATCTTTCCCCTATTTTTACCATAATATTCGCTTATCTTCTTATATCTGAGAGGATCACCCTTTTACAAATCGGGGGCGCTCTGATTATTTTTGCTGGTGTTTACTTAACACGCTCCGGCTATCGATTATTTGAGAGAAGAAAAGACTCAGCGCTGTCTGAATAATTTTACCTCAGCGGCTTTAATATTCGATGTTATCCTACGTTAAGGCTTTTTCTTTCTTTGAAAAGTCAATCTTTACGGGGTTGAACCACCAAGCTATAAATCCCATTAAACCGCCACAGATAAAAAAAACAAAAAAGATTAAAAGAGAAAATGATATTGCAGCTTCAGTGGAAAGACCAACAAGTTTAAAAAGAAATATCATAGAAGCTTCTCTTGTTCCAAGCCCGGAGATTGAGATTGGAATAAAAGTGATAATATTGACTATGCTCATTATCAGAGCAAGATCAAAATAGCTAATTTGAAGTCCGATTGACTTAGCGATGAGAAAACATTGGAAAAAAAAGAGAGAATAGCTGAATACAGTGAGGAGAATGCCATACAATAAAACAGGATTGATTATTTGATTAATTCCTTCGATAAACTCATTGACACTCTCATTTATTTTATTTTTGAATTTTTTTGGAGTTATTTTTCTAAATAAAAAACGTGCTAATAAATTTAAGACTTTCGGATGGAGAATTATTATAAGAAGTGAGAGGATAATAACAAATCCAATAACAAATTCAAGGCTTATTCCTCTTCCTTTTAAGAAGCAATAAACTCCAACAGAACCAAGCAGAATGAGAAGGTATAGATCGAGCAGCCGATCCATTATTGCACTGGATAGCCCTTTAGAAAACGAAGTTACCCGCTCCTGTTTTAAGTAGAGCGCTTTGATGATTTCTCCCAATCTGCCAGGTGTAATGAACCCGATATAAAGAGCACTTAGATAAATGGAAAATGCATTTTTTATGCTTATGGAAAGACTTTGCGTGGTTAAAAAAACCTTCCACCTGATTGTTTTTATAAATATTAAAAACAAATTCAGTATTATTGCTGTAAATAAAAAGTAAAGATTTATGTTCTTAAACTGGGCTATGAATGCGTCTAAGTCTATTCTTGTGAGTATGAAGACTAAAATTATTAGTCCAATTAATCTTATATAATTTGAAATGGATTTTTTCATGTTTTTTTTCTTGTTATAAATAGAACAACAGGAAAAAATAACTGACAGTAAAATATTTGGGCATGATAATGTTACTGCTTTTTTTAGTTTTTTATCTTAGCAAATCTTAAAAACAACAAATCAACCTATTTAATATAGCCAAGGGATTTAAGCTTTTCTATTTGTTCTTTGTCTAAATCAAGTTGACTCAGTTCTTTATTGTTAATTGATAGATTATTTTTTATAAATCCATTTACAAGCTCATTATAAAATTTGATTTTTTCTTGCATATTTTTTGAAAGATTATTTGTCTCTTTTCTATCTGTACATAAGTCATATAATTCAAATATTTCATTATTTTTTTTAAAATTTTCTAAATTTCTAATATTAAAAAAGGTGGTGTAAATATATTTATACTTCCTGTCTAATACAGCGATCTGATAGGTTCTCAGATCCCAATCACTTAATCTTTCGCTTATTTGAATCGGTTGAGTGCCTTTCGTTTTTATTCCAGTTATCAAAGGTAGTAAACTGTTTCCTTGAAACTCTTCTGGTGTTTCAATATCTAATATTTCGAGAATTGTCGGAGCAGTATCTACGTTTCCCTGTATCAATTCTTTATTTATTCGATTGTTAGAAATTTTTATCTGTTTTGGCATTTTAATAATCAAAGGGATTTTTATAACTTCATTGTATAATGTGTTATGATGCATTCCGCCATGTTCCCTGAATTCTTCGCCGTGATCGCTTGTAATTATAATTAAAGTATTATCAAATAAGCCCAGCTTTTTTAGGCGATTAAAAAATATGGCCAGATGAAAATCCACATTTCTTATTTCACCGTCGTATAAACTAATTATATGATGTAAATCTTTCTCTGATATTTCATTATTAGCTTCGCCAAATATGTTGTCGGCTACTTTAGCAAATAAATGAGTGTCATATCCTGAAAAATTTCCTTCGTATTTTTCTTCAAAGGTAGTATCAAATGGTACAGGAGGATCATATGGATAGTGAGTGTCGAAAAGATGGATAAATAAAAAAATTGGATAATTTTGATGTTTTTCTAAAAAATTTGCAGCTGCTGGCAACACATCATTGACTCGTGCCTTTTGGTTAGCATAGTCATGTTCTTCAAACCAGAAAAAATCAAATCCTCTTTCAAATCCATAGATATGACTAACTCTCATGTGGGTTGTAAAAGCGCAGGTCATAAAACCATGTTTTTTTAAAATCCGCGGCAAAGTCTCAATTTCTTTTTTTAAAAGTATGTTCCTATAAATCTGATGAGTAGAGGCATATTGGGATGTAAACATTGACGTATGAGCAGGAAGAGTCCAGTTGGATTGACTTATTACATTCTCGAAAATAACAGATTGTTTGTCCTTAGCGAATTGATCAATGTTGGGCGATGTGTTTCTAAAATATCCGTAACACCCAAGGTGGTCTTGTCGCAAAGTATCAATGGAAATTAGGATAACATTAGTCGTTTTTTTATCCTTTGATTTTCTAATTAATAGAGGGTCACTTAAGAATATAATAAGTTGTTTATTATCTTTTATTTCACTGTCTGAAATTATATCAATTATTTTGATGTCAAAAATGATATCATTTTTTTTACCCGAGAATGGAGATAAATCCACTTGGAAATCGCACCATTTCTTGTTTTCTACTCCATCTTTCTTAAATAATTTGGTAAATAGGCAAGTTGCCGTATTTTCATTTTTTATATTCACTGATAATTTTATTTGATGTCGAGAAGTTTGGGGTGTTCTTAAAAGATAAATCCCAAAATCAAGATAGTATTCTTCTTTCATATTGATTACGGTTCTTAATTTACCTGGTGATGAAATTATAATTGCATTTCTAATTTCATTATTAACTTTGATTTTATTCCTTCTTAAACCTGAATATTCTTCATTAGAGAAAATATGAGGAAGATCAGCCCCATATTCCTTGTCAACTATATAGCGTGTAAAAATTTCATCTTTTTCCTTATGAATGGCAGGAGAGTCACGATTTTTTTTCGGTGAAATAATATTCTTTAGTGAGATATTACGACTATATGCATAATTTAATACTAATACAGTTATCACCAATAGATTAATCACCAGAGAAAAAATAAACACATATGATAGAATTTTCTTTTTCTTCATGGTCTAATCCTCAATTATTAGAGTTGAATTATTTCGCTCCTGTTGCCACATGATAGTTTTCGCATTCAATATCTCAAGAGATCCTTTATAAAGTTAAAACAATTTTCATCTCAGGGTATCTATTTTTTCCTTCTTCATAGTTAAGACTGATAATCCTGCTCTCGCTTTTTTTATGAGCTCACCTTTAGATCTAGCTTTAATGCTCCTGGATAGTACATAGGAAGGCCTTAAATAAAAACTCTTATAAAACTTTACGATCATTTCATACAGTTGTTCTCTAGTAAAATTTTCCTCCCAAACTGGTATTTTGAATCCTTCTTTTGGATTCCGCGCAAATTCTTTCCAGATATCTTTTTTGATAATTCCTTTTTCTAATCCCAAACGGTAAAATTCTGTTCCAGGATAGGGAGAGAAAATGGTAAAATGAGCATAGTCAGGCTTTAATTCTTTTGCTAAATCTAAAGTATTTTGAATATCCTCCAAGTTCTCTAAGGGCAAACCAATCATAAAATAAGCGAGGGTTTCTATTTTTAACTTCTTAGTCAGTTTAAAAATTTCCCTTACTTTTTTTAAGGTGAAACCTTTTTTTATAACTTTTAAAATTTTATCGCTTCCGGACTCTACGCCATAATGAATTGCTACGCAGCCGGCTTTTTTTAACATTTTTAGCATTTCTTCATCTACAATATCTACCCTTGTCCTTATATCCCACCTTATTTCTAATTTTTGCTTAATTATTTCTTCACAAAAGTCCAAAACTCTTTCTCTGCTTACAGTAAAAGTGTCGTCATAAAATAAAAAATCTTTTATACCTAACTCTACACACTCACAAATTTCATCTGCTACATTTTTAGCACTTCTAAATCTAAAATGTGAAGTAATTGGAGAGAGAGGTCTGTCACAAAAAGCACATCTAAAGGGGCAACCTCTGCTGCTAATTATCGTGGTAGAAAGGGAGGCTTTGCTCAATAAGGAATTGTAATGTTTAATATTAAGAAGTTTTCTTTCTGGAAAAGGCAGCTCATCCAGATTATCTAAAGGCTCAAAATCATTTTCTATTATTTTCCCTTCAGTGTTTCTGTAAATCAATCCAGGGATTTTGTGATAACAAGCAGGATTTTTAAGATTTTTTAGGAATTCTACAAGAGACAACTCTGCTTCTCCCATGAACGCAAAATCTACGCCTTCTAAATTTTTCGTTTCATGAGGAAAAAGATGGACATGTGTTCCTCCTAAAATAACTTTTGTCTTATGCATAATTTTTTTTATCAATTTGGCTGTTTTATAGGCATCAATTAGAGTAAAGGTCATTGCGGAGATTCCAACAACATCAAAGGACTTTTCTCTAAAATAATTTTCTAATTGAGAATAAGTCAGTTTAAGTGGTTGGGCATCCAGAACTTCTACATCATAATTTGTAATTTTTTTTATTGTTGAAGCAAGATAAAGTAGACCCAAAGGAGGATTGAATCCTCGATGTTTTTCTATGATTGAAGGGTTTTTACCTACTAATTCGTTCCATCGGGGGGGGTTGAGTAGAAGTATTTTCATCTGCTCAATCTTTTATCTATCGAATCAGTCGAGGATGCCAGCCGATTGACAAATTAATCCAAGGTCGTTCAGCAGTAACGACTCCATGAATATTTTTCTTCTAAATTTTGGGGACCGTTGCAGTTTATGAAGCTGAGTGGCATATTTTCGACAAGGGATATTACTACAACCTACCTCGTTTATCAATTAGATCAGCAATCATACCAATAGCCAGCAATTGAATCCCGGTAACAAAGAGAATTGTGGTTGTAATATCCATCACTCGGCCTGATAGCCAACTAACAATCAACACGGTAACACTGGCTATAAAAAAAGCAAAACTTAAAGGCAAGAAGATTTTTAAGGGATTAAAATACATTATAGTCCGAATAATTAACTGAATGAAATTTAAAGTATCTTTAATTGGATGTATTTTCGATTTTCCTTTGCGCTTGTAATATTCAATTGTGGTATATTTTACAGAATATCCATTAGTCAGGAATGCAAGGGTAATTGTTGCAGTGAAAGAAAAGCTGTCGGGAAGGATTGAAAAGAAACGCTCGACTTTTTCTTTGCGCATTGCTCTAAGGCCAGAGTTGAGATCGGGAATTTTTATTCCGGATAAATGATTGGCCAGATTATTTATAAACCATTTGGCTGGCTTGCGGTAGAAAGGGATCTGTGCTTTTTTCCCTACCCTTGCTCCTACAACCATATCAGCGTGTTCCATATCTACTAAAATAATAGGAATATTTTTGATTGGATAACTTCCATCGGCATCAGTGATGACAATAATTTCATTTTTGGCATGACGAATTCCTGTTTTCAAAGCAGCTCCGTAGCCCATATTTTGCTCATGACGGATTACTTTTACACCGTTGATTGAAGCCATTCTGAAAGTCTGATCTGTGGAACCATCATCGACAACAATTATTTCACTTTTTTCTCCTAGATTGAGAGATTTTAGCTGAGCCAAAACTTTTTCAATCCCTTCTTCTTCGTTGAAAGCAGGGATTATCACAGATACTGGCTTATTTTTTTTATTCATATCTCGTTTCTTATTGAATTTTATACCATCCGCAATATTTCATCCAATTTTGCGTCAATGCATATACATAAACATATTAGACCTTTAACACCTGCATAGTCTGGCCTTTAATTTCTTCGCTAATGATATTTTCTTTTTTAAATAATGTAGTAATCAATATCGACATAATTAAAAAGAGTAAATTCATAAATATAAGCACTACAGGAACTAATCTTATTATCCGACTTATCTCGAGAAAATAATAGGGTTGATTTATGGATAGAAAAAAAAGTGTCGGCAAATAAAATGAAATGGAGACAATTAAAGAGTATTTAAATATTCTATTATGATTTGCGAAGAGTTCTTTTTTGTAAAGTATGGCCATTATAGGGATTGTTGGAAGCAGAGTCGCAAAAAAATATTCCCAGATACGGCTGTAGCTTAAATAAAAAGAATATATAGCTAAAATAATAGTAAGGAGTAAAATCAGAATTCTATCGTTTCTTTTTCTTATAAACAAAATCATAATTGATGGGATGAGTACTAAAATAATTGGAATTTTATAAATTAAAGGATTGATTTTTTTAGGATATAAGTTATCGATAAATGTAGGTAGAGAGAAAAATTCGAAGTAGTCAGGAGATGTAACGGCATCGAAAGATTCAGAATCACCTGTGTAGCCTACGTTGGAATGATGAAAGAGAAACATCCAGTGCATAATGTTATCTGATTCCGGATTCAAAAAAGGCACAATAAAAAAAATTGCTGTAACTAATGTATAGACCAGAAGACAAGCAATAACTGTGCGCCTTGTTTCTTTTGAAAAAAATAAAATTGGGAAAAACAGTATCACAATAGGTTTAGTAAAAAGTGAAGCTAATAAGCCTATTAATAATTTAATATTGATTTCACCTTTGCCATATTTTTTCTTGTTGGTGAAAATCTCTAATAAACTAACCATAATCAGAGTTGCTGATAAAACCGTAAAGACATGCATCTGGGCATTCCACAGCATCAGATAGGTTGGGAAAGTACATAAAATTGCAAAATAGGCAAATCGCTTGATTAAAATATTGCTGGTTTGCTTTGATATAAGAAAGGCACAATAGATTAAAATTATTATTGAAATTAAGACAAACAGCATATAACTTACCCAAGGCTTAAATAAAGATAGCCATGATCCAGCAAGAATAGATAAAGCAGGATGGTATGCATACATACTTCCGTATGGGCCGTAACTTGAAAATCCCGTGCTGCTGAATATGCTTGTTTGTTTCAATAGATTTAAAAAAGATCTTGGAATAGAAAAAAAATCATTGCCTATTTGTCCATGCCAGGAACCCACAACAAAGATATCCAAAAATCTATATTTCAATGATAAGAGCATCAAGAGAACACAACTTGTCGTCAGGAAAGGTAACAATTTAATTAGATATTTCTTGAAGGATTTCATATGTAGAGTTACCTAGCTAAAGAGAATTTTTTTTCTCGCAATGAAATTCCAGAAAAAAACAACAAATGTCGAGAATATCTTGGATATCAAATAGTGGTAATGAATGAATTCTGTAAAAAACCAGATGATTACCTCGTTAAGGCCGAGTCCTACAAGGCCGATAATCGAAAATATCAAAAATTCGGTTCGCTTGTTGGCTAACGCTCTTTTAGGAAAAACCCAGAGAATACTAATGGCATAATTTACTAAAAGGCCCAAGATAAAAGCAATAGCAGCTGAAATTAAATAATGAATTTTGACAACCTCTGTTAGAAAGATGAGAAAGCCGAAATCCACGCTATAAGCAATTCCACCTACAAAGCCGTACTTGAACAATTGAACAGATGTTTTATCGCTTTTATTGGAAATAAAACTTTTTATGTGTCTATCAACTGAATTTACTATTGCCTTATTTTTAATGTTCATTTTTCTTTGAATTTTTTTCTTCTAGATGTTTTTCAAATAGCATCCGTATTTAAAATATTTACATTATTTATTGTTTTCAATGACTTCATGGTATTCTTCATCTACATTTATGTCCCAAATTGAATGCTTTTCGCCCAGGATATTACGGATTGCAAATATTGCACTCAGCATCGAGTGGTCTTGATTATTATATCTATGAAGGCCATTTCGTCCCATTGTTTGTAAGTTTTCGATTGTTGAAAGGTAGTCTTTGATTATCTCAATTCTTTCTTTGTATCCTTCATCATAAATAGGATAGGTTTTTGGCGACCTTATGACAAAACCATCAATAATTTGATCTATTGAAGCAAATTTAAGCTTAGCAGCCTCCTTTGTTCCCAACTCGATTAATTCCTTGTCATCTTTTTTCCATATATCATCTGTGTCGAAACAAAAGTATTCCAATCCAAGAGATGTCGTTTGAGAATCAGGGACCATCTCAGGGCTCCAGTTTTTAAAATTTTGAATACGACCCACTTCAACTTCTGGTGAATGAATGTATATCCAGTTGTCAGGGAAGATGGAAGGCTTGTCGATGACCAACCCTACAGTGAAAAAATCCCTGTATTTGAGTGCTTGAGCAGCTTTGAGAACATCATCCGGAGCAGCAGGTTTTATAGACTGAACTAACTCTCTTAAGGGAATCGTGGATAGAAAATAATCTCCACCTATTTCCTGAAGAGAACCATCGCTTTTTATGAGAGCCGATATTATTTTATTGTCTTTTTTGTTGAGTTGAGTCACTTGAGAGTTAAGTTCGACTTTTCCTCCTTTTTCTATAACTATTTGTTTAGCCTTATTCCACATCTGTCCTGGACCTCTCCTTGGGTAGCGAAATTCATCGATTAGAGTAGTAACCCGATCCTTTCCTAAGAATCCGATTGAGTTTAATACAGCTTTTCCCAAAGATAAACCCTTGATTCTCTGAGCTGCCCAATCTGCTTGAATTTCTTTGCAGGACATTCCCCACACTTTTTCTGTATAGGTCTTGAAGAATATGTTGAATAATTTTTTCCCAAATTTGTTTGAAACCCATTCCTCGAAATTGTTAACGTTCCTGTAGGGGTTTATCTGGGAATAAATATAGCTTAACATTACCAAAAAAGAGTTAATCAAGCCTATATTCATCAAGGCATTGAACGGCTTAATTGGGTAGTAAAAAAATTTGTTATTATAATAGATCCTGGATAATCTGGGTCTGATTAAAAAATCATCTCCTAAGATTTCATTCCAGATGATATTGACTTCGTCAAATTTTGTGAAAAAGCGGTGGCCTCCTATATCGAACAAATAATCTTTATAATTGACAGTCTTGGAAATTCCTCCAACCTCCCTGTCTTTTTCAAAAACAACCGGACTTAATCCTTTTTTGCATGCTTCATAAGCTGCAGTTAATCCTGCTGGCCCAGCTCCGGATATGATTACATTCAGTTTTTGATCTTTTTCCATTTTTTCTGATTAAAAACCCTTTTCTGGAAATAGGTTGTAGAATTTTTCTTTTGTGATGTCTTTAAATCTTTCTGCGATTATTTTTGCTTCATATTTCTTTCCTGTTTTAAGATAACAAGAAAACAATTTGTTTAAGATTTTAAATCTTATTTCTGGATGCTTTTCAATCTGGAGAGCAGCCTCAAAATAAAAGACCGCTTCTTCATAATTTCTATTCTTTTTTGAAAATGAACCCAGCTCTATTAGCCTGGAGACATCTATATCGGAAAAATTGTTCTTTTCATACACATTATCAATAAAATTCCCAAAATCTGAAGAATAGACTTTAAAGAATTTTTTGGGATTATTTATCAATTCTATATATTTTTTTCCATTCTTATCTAAAGAAATAGGTTCTCCGTATAAAATATTATCTCCATCTTTTTTTAAAGAAATGAGCATGCCTTTCTCCAGCGTTCCTAAATAAAAGTAGATTTCTCTCTCCGGAAAACATTGAAAAAGTTTAATGTTATTCTTGCCTTTATCGTTGGCGTAAATGATGTTTCCCTGAAGAAAAGGATCATCATACAGAAATCCCGAGCTCCACCATCCGTTCGGGAAAGATTCAAAAGGATGGTAAAGTAATTTCATTATAATCAACGATCGCTCAAGAGGAATCGAGTTTAGAGTGTGGTGAATCTTAGGGGTGGCGCCGGCAAAATTATTGGTAAAACGCTTATAGTACCATTCAGTATCAGAGGGCCAAATCCAGGCGGGAAAACGGATAAAGAATGCGTAAGCTACTAAAATGACCAATACTCCGGTTGTTATTTTTTTTGCCTTTAATTGATTAAGCTTTCCGAATTTACGAGATACGAGAGCAGGCAGCTCAGAGATTCCGTGGGCGCTGAGCAAAAAGAGAATAGGAATTACTTCAAAGAACATCCTTGCTCCGATGAAGACGTGAGTTCCCCAGTAGAAATACCAACCAACAATCATTGAAAAAAATCCTGCCGCGAGAAGCATGATTTTTTTTCTGTTTTCCTTGTTTGCTGTTGTTATCCATAAAAGAGGCAAGAGGGCTAGAAAGGAAGAGAGCGGCCATCCAAATAAATATTTGTTTATCGCTCCCAAGCTTTCGCCGATTCTGAGTGTACCAAGAAAAGGAGTATGAGGAATGCTTGTGTAGCCCGCTCGACCAAAGCCGAGGCTGTGTTCCTCACCATAAGAGACAAGATATCCCATCCTTAGAGGATGGCCATTGGTCATTTGATTATAAATCAATAAAACAGAGAGGAAAACCAATGTTATTAAGACAAAAGCAGTAGCATTCTTAAGATTTTTCTTAAGATCCCGAATTATTTTCACTGCATAATAAAGCAAAAAAGGCAGCGTTAGTAAAAAAGCATTATAAGGCCTGATGAGAACGGCCATCCCCAGTCCCAGTCCAGCAAATAATCCATTTGTGATTGAGGGATTCTTGAGTGAACGGAACACGAAGAGGAGAAAAAATGAAATGAAGAATAAGCTACTGATATGAGACATCATCGTAGATGACATCACTAGGAACCAGATTGATACGGCGCCTAAAACAGAAGTCAGGATACCTACCTTTGAGTTGAAGATTTCTTTGCCCAGAAAATAAAAGAGAATGATTGAAAGTGCAGCCAAAAGAGGATTGATTAGCCATGGTGCTTGGACAAGAAGACCGAGCAAAAGGAGAAAAGGATAACCTGGAGTGTAGTGACTGTACCATTTGCCGTTATTTATCATATGAGGGAAGTCAAAGGATTCTTTAGCACAGGGTGAAGGAACATAAAGCCTTCCTGATTTAAATATTTTTGCTTGGAATAGATTGTCAATTTCATCATGAACACGGGGAATATGATTGAAAATATAAAAGGAGAATAGATTGGTGAAGATAAAGACAAAAAGAGCACTCACGACGACTGGCCAGGGAATGTTCAGCTTTTTTTGCATTGGAAATTTCTTTGTTAGCTTAATTTTATGTTTTTCCAAGCATCAGAATAAGATGCAAATTTTCCAATTTGCTGGGAAGGCAGAAGTAGAGGGAGTTGTTTTTTCATGTTACTGCAGTCTTATTTGCAGGAAGCATTTTGGCAAAAGCGCAGTGATTGGTCAATCGTCTCTTATGGTGAATCCTGGGATGATTTTTTTTTACTTTTTCTCATCTGAAAGGGTGAGACTAAAATTTTTATTAATCTATCTTGTTAGTCCTATCGTATTCCGTAAATTTTATGAAGTTGAACGGAAAGCCGCATATTTTTCAGTCCAGCCTTCAAGGCTTGCTTTAAAAGTTTTATTCCCAAAATAATACTCCATTTCCTGTTGGATTGAGGCTGGAGCAAGATAGTGGTTTTCTCGGGGAACCACTTTCTCAGACGGCGAATCGATTCAAGATCCAGATTTTTTGTTATGATTATCTTCACTTCTTTTGCCTTTTCCCGGTATTCGGGCCGATATGTGTACCTATCCGGTTTAGGAGATATGGAGTACCAATCAACAGGTAGAGTGCGGTAGAGAGTGGCATTGGTCTCTACCTGAATTTTCAATTCTTTCTTTTTCAGGGCCTTGGTCAATCCATCAATGTCCTGCAAAAGAGGCTCTCCCCCTGTGATGCAGATCCACTGGGCTGGGAAGCTCTGCCTTATTTTTCTAACCTCTTCCAGAACCTGATCCACAGAATACTGTTGACCTTCTTTCCAGGCGTACTTGGTGTCGCAGAAGGAACACTTCAGGTTGCAGCCAGAGAGCCGAATGAAAATGGTGGGTTCTCCTTGTCTTAGGCCTTCGCCTTGAACGGAGGGGAATATTTCAGTTATTTTCAGAATATGTCGCTGCGGCATCTTCAGATTCCCACACTGTCACTCTAGCAACTGGGAAGTGTTTTTTCAATTCGAAAAAAAAGTGACGGGCCAGGTTTTCTGCCGATGGATTAAAATTATAAACCTCATTGAGAAGAGTATGATCGGGCAGTATTTCAGACAACTTTTGCTTTATTTTGATAAAATCTATGCCGATTCCTGTTTTATCAAGCTCCTTCACCTCGATTTCAACCTCTACATAAAAAGTATGACCATGGATTTTTTCGCACTTTCCCTTATACTCCTTCAAAAAATGCGCAGCCTGAAATTTTTCCCTTACTTTTAGTATCCAGCTCATATTTTTCCTTCTTCCTCCAATCTAAGAATTAATGGGTCTTGAAGTCCAACTTCTTCCCAGGCTTTTTGTCGTAAGACACAGGAAGAACATTTCTGACAGGGAATCTCTTCTCCACAATAACAGGATATAGCGAAAGAGTAATCAATGCCCAAAGAAAGACCTTCCTTTATTATATCTGACTTTTTCATTTTTAAAAAAGGCGCAATGATTTGAATCTTTTCCGGGCTGAGGGATGCTTTTGTTCCCAGGTTTATAGCTTCCTGCATAGCTTGGACAAATTGCTTCCGAGTATCAGGGTAGTTCGGGGAATCTATGACGTTAAAGCCGCAGACAATCTCCTTTATTCCGACCACTTCAGCCCAAGCTGCGGCCAAAGCCAAGAATATTCCGTTTCTGAACGGGACATATGTTGAGGGCAGGCCTTCTTCGATTTCTTCCATCCTTTCATACTGGGGTAAGGAAAGTTTGGCGTCGGTAAGGGAAGAGCCGCCGATCTGCTTGAGGTTCACCCGAAGAATCTTTTGAGGAACACTGAGTTTTTGCGCTACCTTGCCAGCCATATCTAGCTCGATTCTGTTGCGCTGTCCGTAATCAAAGGTCAAAGCAAAAATTTTCTCGTAGCGTTCTAGAGCCCAATAGATAGCGGTTGTTGAGTCTAA
>Ga0209986_10000501_pt1 | contig 37474 bp, 22 predicted proteins | sample BlataG_FD_183168 | JGI IMG/M metagenome (GOLD analysis project Ga0209986, IMG submission 183168) | Deep subsurface microbial communities from Black Sea to uncover new lineages of life (NeLLi) - Black_00105 metaG (SPAdes) (version 2) | ecosystem: Environmental > Aquatic > Marine > Oceanic >... | reverse complement strand
TATCAGAGTGCCGCTTGTCATCCGGTTCCCAGAAGGAAAATTTGCCGGCCATGTGATATCCAACCAAGTAAGAAGTATAGATATTATGCCCACTGTCCTCCATCTTCTTGGTGATGAGATACCGGAAAGCGTGCAAGGAAAAAGTTTATTACCTCTTATTTTAGAGGATGAGGCTCAGGATGAGCGCTCTGCCTACAGCGAAACGTATTGGCCTAGATACCATTATGGCTGGAGTGAACTCAAGTCCCTGCGTAAGGGGCGATACAAATTTATCGATGCCCCTCAACCAGAACTCTATGACATATACGAGGATCCAGGAGAAGTCAACAACCTCGTCAACAAAAAAGCCTCATTAGGCCATGAGATGAGAAAAGAGTTGTTGGCCTTGATCGAAGAATATGCCGTAGAGGGAATCGAGGACGTAGGTCCCAGAAAGATCGATAATGACTCCCTGGTAAAACTCCAAGCTTTAGGATACATAGGGTCTTCCCGCGCTTCTTCAAAGCAGAAAGGAGAAAAACTGGCAGATCCTAAAGATAGGATTGAACTCTATAACGAGATAAAGGTGGCTCAGTTTTTAGTCACAGAAGAAAAGATGGATCAGGCTGAGAAAAAGATCAAAGATGTCCTGAATAAAGATCCATCTGTTCTTGAGGCCCGTTATATCCTTGGAAATATTTATTCCAAGCAGAAGAAATATGATGAGGCGATTGAGGAGTACAAAAAAGCCCTTGAAGTTGATCCCGAATATTATGAGTCCATATTTGGAATTGCTTTAGCCTATAAAAAATCTGGGAAATATGACGAAGCTATCGTGGGATTTAAGCGGTTGATCGATATTGACCCAAAGGACACGAAACCCCTTTTGCATTTAGGAGATATATATGAAGAGCAAGGTGAGCTGGATGAGGCCATGAGATATTTAAAGTCTGCGGTGACTATCGATCCTGAAGCTCCTGTTTTTCACAATAAATTGGGTGCTGTGTATCTTAAGAGAGAAATGCTTGATGAAGCAGAAAAAGAGATTAAAGCAGCTCTGAGCATTGAGAGGAGCATTCCCCTTTTAAATGCTCATTTCAATATGGCTTTGCTTCATGAAGCAAGAGGGGATTTTAACCTGGCTGTTGTGGAATACAAAAAAGAGCAAGAAACAAGTCCATTTAACCACCAGCCAGATTTCAATCTAGGCCTTTTGTATGCAAAGGCAAAAGAATTGGAAAAAGCCATAAAAGAATTCAAAAGCTGTATAGAGAAGGACGAAGAATACGGCAATGCTTATGTTTTTCTAGCCAAAGCTTACATGGACATTGCAGAGAATCTAAATGAGGCTGAGAAGCTTGCTCTAAAAGGATTGGAACTAAAACCTGATTTAAAAACGAATATCCTTGCCCATTTTGTCCTGGCTGATATCTATAACAGATTAGGAAGATACGAAGAATCTCGCCAGCATGTGGACAAAGCAAAGCAATTACAGAAGAATTAAATCAAAGGGATCGCATCTTAACATTTGACATATCATTCATTTTTTTCCATAAAAAACGTAAATTTTTAAGAAACGAATCTCTATAAATTATCTCTTTTCATTTAGCCAATCGTATCCATAATTAGGCAAGTTTAGGCAATTTTTGTGATGTGGAGAGAGGTCTATATCAATCCAAAGACCTCATCAAGCCCTTGATTACTTGACTCCCAATGAATATTATGAACTGTGGTTGAAAAATCAGAAAAGTGAGTGTCACTAATGTTATGGACCCATACAAATAAAAAAGTCTGGAGAAAAAAATGAAAAGATTGAGATGGCTTAATTGTATTTTATTGACCTTCTTTCTTTGCTCGGTAAATTTCTTTTATGCCCAAAGTCTACCTAAAGGGAGATATCACCGAAATCGAGAAAAAGTGATAGATATTAATCACTATAAAGCCAATTTGAATTTTGACTTCAATAAAAGGAAGGTACAGGGTGAAGCAACAGTTGTTTTCTCTCCATTGGCAAAGATAGATTCTTTCTCTTTAGATGCTTATCGACTGGAGATAAAAGAAATAAATCTTATAGAAAATGGTGCAAATAAACCTTTGAAGTTTACTTTGAATGAGGAGACTGTAGAAATATACCTTGGTCGTATATGTTTACCAAAAGAAAATTTGACTGTAACCATTCTCTATTCAGCTCAACCTAATGCAGGTATGTACTTTTTAGAGGATAATGCCAATAAAGGTCAGCTTATCATTTACACCTACGGGGCTGGCGAGATGAAAGCAAACTGGCTTCCCATATACACAGGTTATAACGATAAATTTTCATCAGAAATGATAGTGTCTGTACCTTCTCCTTATACAGCCATTTCAAACGGAAAATTGGTCGATGTTCAAAGACAGGAAAACGGAGAGCAGACGTTTCATTGGAAACAAGATTTACCACATTCTCAATATCTCATCGCCCTTTTTATCGGAGAATTTGAAAAAGGAGAATTAGAGCCGGCATTTGGCACAATCCCTGTAGGTTACTGGGTACCAAAAGGCCGTTTAGAAGAAGGTGCCTATGCATTTCGCAATACCACGAAAATGGTTGAGTTTTTTTCTCGACGGTTCAATTTCAAATATCCCTGGTCTAAGTACGATCAAATCGCCATACCAGATTATGGACCCGGAGCGATGGAAAACACTTCAATTACGGGTCATCGGACTTCTGTGTTAAGAAATGAGCAGGCACCTGAAAATTTTGGATCTCCGAATTTCTATGGTTATTACTCCGTATGGACTGCAGAAAACCTGATTTCTCACGAACTGGCGCATAATTGGTTTGGGAACAATATCACCTGCCTCAATATAAATTATCTCTGGCTGAATGAAAGTTTCGCAACATATTGTCATCTGCTTTGGGATGAAGAATCACTCGGCAAAGAAAGATTTGATTTCGATAGGCAGGAGGCTCTGGATCAGTATCTTGATTATGTGAAAGAAAATCATATCATCCGTCCTTTAGAATATGCATATTATGACACTGTTTCAGATATGTACACTTCTCAGCTTACCTACTTAAAAGGAGCGATTGTCTTACATATGCTGAGAAACATTCTGGGAGATGAGGAATTTTTTCACGCATTGAGTTATTTTCTTCACAAGCACGAATTTACCAACGTGGTAAGCTCTGACTTTAAAATTGCAATTGAAGAAGCCGTGGGGGAAAACCTGGATTGGTTTTTTGACGATTGGGTATATGGTGGCGGATACCCCATATTTGAAGTCGCTTACACATTTTTAAAAAACCGTAAGCTAATTGATCTTTCAGTCCGCCAGGTCCAACCAATCATAAAGGGCCAAGATTTGTTCACTTTACCCATAGAAATCACAATTGTCACTGCAAAAGGAGAAAAAAAAGAAACAATCTGGGTGAAAAACAAATCAGATCAATTCTTGCTACACTGTGATGAAGAACCTTTAATGGTAAGTTTTGATGGTAGCGGAGCGCTGGTGTCCGAAGTTCATTTCGATAAATCACTCGATGAATTAATTTATCAGGTTTTTAATGATGAAATCCCAGGACGCATCAGGGCAATGAGAGCATTGGCTCGACGCCTTCCGATTCATCAAAAAACAGTTCAAACATTTTCGGATATTCTCGCAAAGGAATACTTTTGGGGATTAAAAGCCGAGGTAGCGTTTCTATTAGGAAAGCTTCGCACTCCAGAAGCTGAAAGAGTTCTTCTTCAAGCTTTGAAATTACCAGATTACCGAATTCGGAAAGCAGCTGTTCTGGCGCTGCGGAATTTCAGAAAGGATTTCGCTGAAAAAACATTGAGAAATATCATATTGGAGGATAAACACACTGATGTGGTTGGGACAGCGATTGTTTCCCTAGCCAGAACGGATCCAACGGAAAGTAAAGATTTTATACGCAGTCAATTGAATCGTCCTGCCTGGTATGATGAGATCAATCTTGCCTGTTTGAATGCTTTTGAGATTATGGGTGATAAACAGTTAGTTTTAGATATTAAAAAATTCACAACAAATGAAAACCATGATCACCTCCAAATAGCAGCCTTAGCAGCTTGGAGAAGTTGTGCTTCGAATGACCAAAAGCTTCATAAAGCATTGATGAATTGTGCAGAATATGGCAAGTATAGTGTGAAGTGGTACTCCATAGAATTATTGGGGAGTCTTCTGGTTGAAGAGGCCATGCCAATCTTAGAAAAGATTTCTAAGGAATCAGGTGATAATGATCTGCGTGTTAAAGCTGAAGAGGCGTTATTCAAGATCAAAAAAGTAGCTGAAATACAAAAATAATTAAATCAGCCTTCAGCCGGTATTCGATCAGGAATCCTTCATACTAATGATGATGGCGCGGAATGGTCTCTTCCCAGGTTTTCTCCCTGATGAGTTTTCCATTTTCCAGCACCCGCCGCGTGTACCTGTAGAAAAAGTTCTTGCCATCACTGGTGAACGAAAGATCACCTTCCACTGTCAGTGTTCTATCCTCCAGCTCAACTGTATAACGAGTTTTACCCGTTACACTCGCTCTGGCAGGGTCGTTATCCTGCGCTTCATGGACTATATTCTCCCCATACTTAATTGTCGCCCAAGGATATACTGAACCGCTCGTCCCCGAAGCTACAATACGTGTTTGAAATGCAAGCGGACTGCGCTCAATGCTCCTGATTTCGGCATAGCCTGAGTCGGTTTCATCACCGAGTTTCAGATTGGCGTAACCCGGGAGTTCCGGATTCTTGGCTGGAGGTAGAAATTCAGGGCCCGTCCGGTCAGACTCAGGCATTACCGGCAGTACAATATGCGATGAATTCGCGCCTTCCACGTCCAGTGTCGTGGTCATCGCATAGGGTGTGGGCCAGATCATTGGCCAGAGTGCGTTATTGACAGCCAGACGGATACGGTGCCCCTTGGGGAACACCCACGAAGTAAAATGCAAGTCATACGCTAGCTTGTAAACCTGGCCGGGTACAAGTGCCTCCGGCTCTTCTGAAGATTTCCGGTGCGCGCCACTAAGACCAGCTCCCGCCACCTGAGTGACGGTTCCATCGGGCGCGATGTCAGAAATGCGCACGATCCAATTGGCCAGGGGCGCATCCGCCGATACATGCAATATCGCCCTCGGAAAGCCGAGAATCTCCAGGTCTTGGTCCAGCGGGTCAGTATCATAGACCAGGCTATAGGCGTCGGTGCCGCGCTGATCCCACGGAAAATCCCCCCACCAATTGATGTTACCCGATGCCTCTACGCCGACCGTGGGAAGATATCGGAGCCTATGGGTTTGTCTGTCGTCCCCAACAGATTTAGCACTCGACAATGTGTGATCAGCGTGCGCGTACAGTGGCAGTTTTTTGGTGCGACCGATCGGCCAGCCGTCTTCCCAACGCCAGTAGCCTGGCACCTTATCGACAACGCCCGGCGGATGCCACTCGCGAACATAAACTGCGAACAGGGGTTCATCCATAATGCCTGTGTCATCGCCCTTCAACCAATGATCGAACCAGCGAACGGCCTCGTGGCGCCATTCCATTCCAGGCTCTGGATAGGGCTGGTTCGGCAAGGTGTGCGCCCAGGGACCCACCATACCCTTGACTGGGGCCTCAAGTTTTTCGAGCATTCGAGGCACGCTGTCGCGATAGCCGTCATACCATCCACCGATGACAAATGTCGGTATTTTGATGCTGGAGTAATCGGAATTAAGTGATGCCCGGTTCCAGAACGGACCGTCATGTTGCTGACGTTTGTATATGAGTAGCCAGGGTTCCGTATCGAAGCGATCGCGAAAATAGGCCTCATCAATGACGTAATCCGGTGGTGCGGGAAGAATATTAGCAATATCCTGGCCGAACTCGTAGGAATCGACATGCATCATCCCATCGATAAAATGAATGTCGTCGCGAAACAGATCGTCGGTACCCATAATAGCGACAATGGCTTTCAGCGCTGGCGGATTGCGCATCGCCATCTGGATGGAGTTGAACGCTCCCCATGAGATGCCAAACATGCCGACCTTACCTGTGGACCATGCCTGTTTCGACAGCCAGTCAATGACCACCTCGCCATCTTCCTGTTCCTGATCTGTATATTCGTACTCGATCAGTTTGCCTTCGCTGGTGCCGGAGCCTCGGATATCCACACGAGCGACGACGTAACCTCGCGAGATAAAGTATGAAAACTGCGCGAACCGGCCTTTGCGGCTTTCGTCTTTTCGATATGGCAGATATTCGAGTAGCACAGGGAATTTGGCGGTAGCTTCTCGATCCGCCGGCATGAACAGACTGGCTGCCAGCCGCACGCCATCGGGCATCGGAATCCAGATCTCCTTGACCTCAATCCCCTCATGCGTGACGTTGGGGAGTCTTGACTGGCTGTTGGCAATCGTCGTGATGGTGAGCAATACCAGTGTCAGCTTGATCAATAAACTCCTTCTCATATTGCGCACCATAAGAATTTACTTTTTTGTTTTGACAATTTTCCCTCCTTCATGTTCAATGTCTGCACTCTTAGCCGCCGCATTGGCAATAATACAGTAAAGAACCTTCTCCAGTCAAAAAGAAATCCGCAGGGAAGAAAACCTATTTTAAAAATTCCCCAAAAGATGTATTGTAATTAATAATTGAAAGACGTGCTTGCATAACTTAATTAAAGCTGGTGGAGAAAATTTCTTGCGATCAAAGAGGAGGCCTCAAATGAAATTAATCAAATTTATATTTATAGGTGTATTTGTTTTGGGTGTGATTCATTGCCGCGATAAATCACCTGTTAAGGCAGTAGATTTAGTGCTCATTAATGGAAATATTGTGACTATGGATAAAAACAATCCTTGGGCTGAAGCCCTTGCAGTCAGAGGGGACATAATTGTTGCCGTGGGATCAGATGAAAAAATTGGGACATATATAGACAAAAAAAAGACAGAAATCATCGATCTTCAAGGGAAGCTTGCTCTGCCAGGATTTAACGATAGTCATGTACATTTTGTTTATGGTGGACACGCTCTTTTGACTGTTTCTTTGGATAGAGTTACTTCCTCTGATGAAATACAGAAAAGAGTCAAAGAAAAGGTTGAGGAAGTAAACGAGGGTGAATGGGTTGAGGGGAGAGGCTGGGATCAGGAAATATTGCCAGGAAAAAAGTGGCCTACAAAAGAATTAATCGATGAAGTCGCCCCAAATAATCCCGTAGTTCTGAGCAGAATTTGTGGACATTGTGCTTTAGTTAACAGTTATGTCCTCAGAATCTCAGGAATCACTAAAGAAACTCCAGATCCCCCTGGAGGGGTTATAATTAAAGATCCTGGTACGGGTGAGCCCACTGGAATACTACATGAGAAGGCAATGGATCTAATTAAATGGCCACAACTTTCAGAAAGAGAATCTCACGAAATGGATAAAAGAGCTGTCAAATTAGCTATTAAAGAGGCTGCGAGATTTGGTGTTACAAGTGTACATGATTTGGATGGAAAAATTGGGATTTTTAAAGAACTGCTCGACGAAGGCGAGCTTACGGTGAGAATATATGCCGGGGTAGCCCTTACATCATCTCCGGAAAAATTGCAGGAATATAAAGCGTGGAAACAGATGCTCGTCGATAATAATTCTATGTTAAAGTTTGGTGTAATCAAAGGTTTTATCGACGGATCACTCGGTTCATCATCCGCGTTACTTGCGGAGCCTTATAAGAACAATCCTTCTACCTCAGGGCTTTTACTTATGACGCAAGAAGAACTCAACGAGATTATCTTATTATATGATGAAGAGAATTTTCAGATTGCCATTCATGCCATAGGAGACAAAGGGTGCAATGTCGTTCTAAACGCTTTTGAGGAATCTATAAAAAGAAACGGCGCAAGAGATTCCCGGCACCGGATTGAACACGCTACAGTGATTATTCCTGAGGATATTCCCCGGTTTGATACATTAGGTGTCATTGGTTCTGTCCAGCCTGTATTCGGTCCATCCTATGGACAAACCATTCAATCGTTTTTCGAAGATAGATTAGGGGAAAAAAGAGCAAAATTCACAAATATTTGGAAGACTCTATTACAAGCAAATGCCCTTTTAGCTTTCGGCACAGACTGGCCTGTGGAAAGCCTCAATCCGATGGAAGGAATTTATTCTGCTGTCTCCAGAAAAAGTGTTGCAGATAAAACTGGAAATGCCTGGTTACAGGACGAAAGTCTCTCTATTGAAAAGGCAATAGAATGCTATACGCTTGGCTCTGCTTATGCCTCCTTTGAGGAAGATATCAAAGGATCCCTACAACAAGGTAAATTGGCAGATATAGTCGTGCTTTCCAAGGATATATTCACAATACCTGAGGAAGAGATCTTAAACACAGAAGTCGTTTTCACCATACTCGGGGGGAAGATCATTCATTCCTTAGAATCTGAATAAGTGATATTCGGAGAAAACAATGAAGAAACTAAGGTTGGTTATTAATTTTAGAACGGGGGGTTACACGCAAGTTCTGTTGAGGTATGGGGTCCTCATTTTAGCACTTTTTATAGCTCCACTGGGTGGGTGGACAGAGCGAAGCGGGAGTCACACCGAAGACCTGCCGCTGAAGCCTACAAGAACCCTGAATTTCACGACTGATGAAGGAACCTGGATCTCGACGGATGTCTCCCCGGACGGTCAGACTCTGGTCTTTGATCTTTTGGGAGATCTGTATGTCCTTCCCATCAAAGGAGGGAAGGCGAAGGCTCTCACGCGAGGAATGGCCTTCGACACCCAACCACGTTTCTCCCCGGACGGCCGTCACATCGTTTTCGTGAGCGACCGGGATGGCTCGGAGAATGTCTGGCTAATGAAGACTGACGGCAGCGGTGCCGCGCCATTGACCTACGGAAAAGACACGGTGTTCATCTCTCCGGAGTGGACTCCCGATGGGAATGCTATCATCGTCGCCAAGACCGGTGTCGTTCGCAATAGCCTGATGGAACTCTGGCTCTATTCCATCGCAGGTAGAAAAGGCGTGAGTCTTGTGAACGGAGAAGTGGATGGCTTGACCGCCCTGGGGCCAGCTTTCGGAGCCGACCCCCGCTTCCTTTACTTCTCTCAGAAGGCGGCATCTCTTCAGACGTACCATCCTCAGATCGGGGAATATCAGCTTGCCGTGTATGACAGACAGACGGGAGAGATCCATCCATACAGCAATGCACAGGGAGGGGGTATGCGTCCTATGCTCTCGCCTGATGGCCGTTGGCTCGTATACGCGAGCCGATTCCATGCCGATACAGGTCTCAGGTTGCGGGATCTTTACTCCGGTGAGGAGAAATGGCTGCTCTATCCGGTGCAACTTGATGTTCAGGGTGCCCAACATGCGAGCTGGGACCTGATGCCTGGATCCACTTTTACGCCTGATTCACAATTTTTAATCACCGCTATCGAAGGAAAGCTCTGGAAAGTGAGTATTCCTACAGGAAAGAAAGCTCCGATTCCTTTTACCGTAAGAGTGGAGCAGCCGATGGGTCCTCAGGTGCGTTACGAACTTCGGGTAGATGACAGGCCCGTGCGAGCCCGTCGGATCTCAGAGCCAGCTATCTCTCCGAATGGGAAGAGAGCGGTACTTTCGGCTCTCGGACGACTGTGGGTGATGGATCTTCCTGATGGAACGCCCCGCCGTCTGACCGATAGCGATACCGGAGAATTCCAACCCTCGTGGTCACCTGATGGCCGGTTCGTTGTCTATGCGACCTGGAAGGACATGAAAGAGGGGGGACATCTGTACCGTATCAGTTCTGACGGAGAAGGGAGGCCTGAACGTCTGACGCAAGATGCGGCGTATTATGGGTATCCAGCCTACTCACCTGATGGTGGTCGGATTGTCTTCGTTTCCATGTCGAGACAGGCCTGGATCGAAGACCTCCTTTCCTACGGTTCGGACATGTCTCCGCGAGCCGGGCCGCGCGTGCAGCTTGGATGGATACCGGCCGAAGGAGGGGACATCCGGAGGGTCACCTTGCTGCACAGTCTGGGACGTCCCCACTTCATAACGCACGATCGGGATCGAATCTATATTTTCCAGAAGACACGGCGTGCCCCGGCCGCGCAGGTAGGGCTCGTCTCTGTCCGTTTCGATGGGAGCGATCTTCGTACTCACTTACGGGCTACCGTGTACAGCGAAGAATGGCTTGCGGATCAGGTCATCATGGCGCCCGGAGGCGATCGGATTCTCGTTCAGGCCGATCGTCACGTTTACCTTGTCGATCTTCCCACGCAGCTCGAAGAGCCGTTGACCCTCTCCGTTAGCAACCCCGATCCCACTCTCCTTGTGCGAAAGATCAGCAATATCGGCGGTGAATTCGCCGGCTGGAACCGGGATGGAAACAAAGCCTGTTTCTCTCTAGGTGCCAGCCTATTCCAGTACGACCTTAATTCGATTACGCTCGAGGAAATGAAGGTCAGAATCGAGATGCCTCGTTACGTTCCGGAGGGCACAGTCGTGCTGCAAGGCGGGAGAGCGATCACCATGCGAGGTGACGAGATCCTTCCGGCGAGCGACTTGGTCATCGAAGGAAACCGGATCGTTGCCTTCGGCTCTTGCGGTACTGTGACCATCCCTCCTGGAGCCCGTATCATCGATGTCTCGGGCAAGACGATCTTGCCTGGATTCATAGACGTTCATAACCACCAAAGTACAACCCAGGAGACGCGGATCATTCAGCCCTGGGAATTTATCTCAAGCTTGGCGTACGGGATTACCACTGGCTACGATACTGGCGCTGCCGGACCTTCACTCGTGACCTATGCCGACATGGTCGAAACGGGCCAGCTCGTCGGACCAAGATTCTATGGCGCCGGGGCCCTCATTCTCCCCGCGATGGTGGAAAAGCTCGAAAATCTGGACGATGCCCGGGATCTCGTGCAACGGTACTATGACTACTACGGGCTCGATGGCGTAAAGCAGTACTCATGCGGAGGGCGGCGGAAGCGGCAATTGCTCATGATGGCGGCACGGGAGTTCGGACTCCCAATTCATGCCGAGGGCAACGGCGAGACCAAGCCCGGTGTGACCGAGATCATCGATGGGTACACGACACATCAACATTACTTCACTATTGTGCCTTTGTATCGTGACATGGTGGAGCTTATCGCCAAATCAGGCGTGGGCTATGTCCCAACCTTGTTGATCACCCACGGAGCGCAGGGTGCGGAGGAGTTCTATTACGCGGAAGGACCCGTCGACAACGATCCTAAACTTCGTCTTTTCACGCCCCATCCCTTTCTGGACCGTGAGACGCGGCGCCGGGAGGAACCATGGCAGCACTGGATGGTTGAGGATGAGTACATTTTCCCCCGACTGGCAAGATCGGCGGGAGACGTGATCGCAGCGGGAGGCAAGGTAGGAGTTGGGGCACATGGACAGAGGCAGGGGATTGGATTCCACTGGGAGATGTGGAGCTTGGCGACAGGGATGTGCAATCACGACGTTCTCCGTGCCGCAACGTTGTTCGGCGCGGAGATCAGCGGCCTCGATCGCCATCTGGGGACGATCGATGTTGGAAAACTCGCAGACCTTGTGGTGCTGGATGCGGACCCCCTCGAAAATATACGTAACACAAACTCGATCCGCTACGTCATCAAGAACGGCGTCGTCTACGAGGGTGATACGCTTACGGAGATTTGGCCGCATTACAGAGCGCGCTCCTGGCTAGAGGGTTGGTACACGGATCCCAAAGAATAGCGCACCTGCATAGGAATCTCGGATGGCCACCTGGAAGGTCGAAGCTGTTATCCCCTACTTTTTTGTTTGGTCCTTCTTTTGGAAAAACATAATCAGGTGTTGCCGGAGTAAAAAGTCATAGGCTTGTCGGCGCGCACGAACAGCCACAGCCCGACACCGATTAAGGCGAACACCGATCCGGTTGCCAGCGCTGCCACCCAGCCAAAAGCCTCCGCTGTGATCGGAACGAGAAGAGCCCCTATACCGCCCGCAACGTTTCCACCCGTGTTCATTACTCCGGTGGCTGCTGATGCGTGTTTGCCGGATACGGAGATCGCTGCCGCCCAGTATGCTCCTTCAGTAAGTTGAGTACATCCAAAACTTAACGAAAGGAACACTACGGCCAGATAAGGATTCTTGGCGGTGGCCCCAAGAAAAAGAAGCCCGGCTACGAAACTGAGACCGACGATGCCGGGAATCCTGTATCCCCAGCGTGGTCCAATTCGTTTGCAGAGACGATCACACCAAAGCCCCCCGACACTTGCAGCGATCGCGCCGACCATCCAGGGAGCTGCAGCGAAGTAACCGCCTTCCATGATTTCGAATTCCCGAACATCAATAAGGTAGATGAAGAACCAGTTGAAGAAAATATAGAACACGTAGTTCATACAAAAATAGCTTGCAGTGAGCAACAGAATGTCGCGATTTTTAAGCACGCGCTTCCAGGCTGCTTTGTCTTCGATAGCATGCTCCGGTGAAGGCCGGTTTGCGATGATCAAGTCCAGCTCTTTCTTGCTGACTCGCGGGTGATCGGCCGGATTGTCTCTCGCATACCACCACCAGACTCCTGCAACCAGAAATGCTAAGGGCGCCGTTAAGATAAAGGATTGGCGCCATCCCAACGTTTCCATCAGCCATGCGATCAGCGGTGCCGTAGCGGCGGCACCCAGCGTCAGTCCGGTACTCGTCAATCCGTTCGGAAATGCCCATCCTGATACCGGGAACCAGTTTCCGATCATTCGACCACAGGCCACCGGAAACAACGGTGCTTGCACTACTCCCATAAGAAATCGCAGTCCGATGAGTGTGGCCAGGATGACGGTCACCGATGCCAGCCTTGTTCCGGGTACCAGGCCCGTGGCCAATGTCAGGATCCCCCACAAGACCGCGATAATTGTCAAAGCCCGGCGGGATCCTACTTTGTCGCCGAAAATGCCCCCCGGAAACTGGAAAATGGCATATCCCCAAGCAAAAGCCGAAAGTACCATGCCCAGCTGAATTGTAGACAACCCGAGATCGGTCATCATGCGTTCGCCGGCAATGGACATGTTCGTTCGCAGCACGTAAGCCACGAAGCTCGCCATGAACAGAAGAGCGAGAATGTTCCATCGCACATGGGTACGTCGATGATCAGAATGAGCTACGGTTATGGTATTCATATATTCGAAATTTTCACTCCCCGGCATCCCGAAATGAACTTATCACACTCAAAACAACCAGGTCAACAGCCACAGAATCATTCTGAGCCCATCATGAGTCTTTCTTGATCATGTAAATTCAATCTCCGCTAAATTTACCATAAAATATTCAATAAATAATATAATTTAGATTATAATTCAAATCAACCTATTCTGCCGATATTTCCCTCTGAAGGAGATTTTCTCTCCTGTAACACATAAAAAAGTGCTATCCACAGAAAATATTTTGTTTGAAAATATTTAAAAAAAACTTGACAAATAAAATAATTGAATTTATAAAAAATGTAGAATTGGGGAAGATAACTATGAGAGAAGGACTTCCTGAAAAAGCCTCTTCACAACCACTGAGCTATAGAATTCACGATTACCTCAGGGAAGCCATCATTAAAAATGAAATAAAGCCTAAAAATATAATCCGCGAAAAAGATATCGCTGCCGTGTTCAATTCAAGCACGACTCCCGTTAGGGAAGCGATAAAGAGGCTAGCTTCGGAAGGATTTGTCGAAGTCCATCCCTATCGACACACAACTGTTTCAGAAATTACCTATAAAGAATATGAAGAAATCATTGAGACGATGTATGTGCTGGACAGTTACGCTCATAAGGTCGTCATCCATGATTTGACCGAGAAAGACCATCAAGAACTTCGAGAAATGACATTAGAGCTGGAAAAGTTTTGCACTATCAATACTCTTGAAAAATATTTAAAGATAAATGCAGACATACATATTTATGTATGGGAACTTCTCAAAAATGAATTTTTGTGTACCACTATAAAGCAGGCCTTTGACAAGTTTCTCCACAGCCATCGCCACATTCTGTACAGACAGTGGACTCGCAATGACTCATCGCTCAAAAAATCATTGCGCATACATAAGAAAATGACGGAAGCACTCATAGCAAGAGACACATCTCATATCAGCAGCATTGTCAAAAAGCATTGGGAATTATAACCTGAATTATCCAGGTTAATTGGTTATATAATCGATTGGAGAGAAATAAAAATAAGAAGGAGGAAAAGAATGAGTAAGAAAAATTTTTTTATGGGTATTTGTTTTTTCTTGATCCTTAATCTCGCAGTTTTCTGTGGCCTTTCCTTTGCCCAACGTATAACGGGAAAGATAATTGGTGAGGTCACAGACGAAGAGGGAGCCGCACTCCCAGGCGTGACAGTCGAAATTTCCAGTCCGTCACTAATGGGAGGTGTGCATTCACAGATCGCATCGGAAGATGGACGTTACCGCTTTATTAATTTGCCTCCCGGAACATACAAGCTAGTGTTCTCCTTAAGCGGATTTCAAGCAGTTGAAAGGCAGAACATCAAAGTCTCGTTAAACACAACAGTCACAGAGGACATGATTCTGAAACAATCAACCGTTGAGGAGTCTATTGTAGTCATTGCAGAAGCCCCTGTTATCGATGTGACGAAATCAGGAATTACTGTCGGTTTCACAAAAGAGCAAATGGAAGACCTACCAAGCGGGCGGTTTACTGTTTACGATATTATCAAACAGGCACCGGCTATCCCTCAACAAGAGCAGTCGGAATGGACGAATACTATTTATGGATCCAATACTACATCAAATTCTTACCTCGTTGATGGTATAGATGTCAGTAGTCCAGGTCAAGGTCATGGTTGGAATTGGCAGCCCCAAGACATGTTCGAAGAAGTGGAAGTTTCAGGAATAGGAGCACCTGCAGAGTATGGGAACTTTACGGGAGCTGTGATCAATATTGTAACAAAATCTGGAGGTAATACGTTTTCAGGAAGTTTAAGTTATTATGGTCAGTTTCAGGGGCTGACCGGTGACAACAACCCAGACCCCCCCGATGAGGTTTTTTCTTACAACCGCGATAAATATTACTCTACCACATTCAATTTGGGTGGACCAATCGTAAAAGATAGGCTTTGGTTTTTTGGATTATGGGAGAAATATGAAGATAGTTATTCACCTTGGCTTGTTGATCCTGAATTTCCCACCAAGTGGCTAGGAAATAAAGCCCTTTTTAAACTGTCATCCCAGCTGGGTGAGAAACACAGACTCGTAGGATCCTATTATTATGAAGACTATGAATTTCCTGAGTCTCCTGATGAATTCAATCTATCTGAGACAGTCAGTAATGAAATAGGCTACACTCATATGTGGACTTTTCTGTATACATTCCTGATGAGCAATAACGCCTTCTTTGAACTCAAATATTCCGGCTGGAGGACTTTCGATGATTATCTGCCATCAATGGGAGGGGACATAAATGATTCAATCATTTGGGATGGGTATTATGGAGTTACGGCTGGAGCACCATGGTGGAATTGGCTAGGGAAGATGAACAGGGATCAGGCTAATGCCAGCTTTACCTATTTTGCTGAAGATTTTCTAGGTGGGGATCACGAATTTAAGATTGGCGTTCAGTATACAAGAGGAAAGTCTGAATGGGTCGGGGGCTATTCTGGAGGGGAGTGGTACTACCTTTATTATGATTATCCGTATTATCAGTATCAGCAGAATCCATTCATGTACGGTGCAACCTCCAATGCCATCGGTGCTTTTATTGATGATTCTTGGCAAATTGGCGACAGACTAGTAGTGAATTTGGGATTGCGATTCGATCATAATGATGGCTCTATTCCCTCTTGGTTTGTGTATGATGGTTGGGAAAAGACTTCTGAGAGAGTTCCCGGAGTCGATAATATAGTCGATATGAATAATTTTGCGCCCCGCCTTGGCCTGGCCTTTCAATTAACCTCGGACCACAAGACTTTACTAAAAGCTTCATACGGCCGTTACTATGATGCCAATCATCATGATAATTGGAGCTATCCAGGGCCTGCAGCAACTGATATGAATGTGTACTACTATGATTGGGGTACTGAAGCTTATGAATTCTGGTATACGATTCCGGGAGAGATGGGATACACCGTCGATCCTAAATTAAGAAATCCCTATGCTGATATATTTTCATTGGGGCTGGAAAGAGAGCTCATGCCAAATTTATCTGTAGGAGCCACCTTCATTTATAAAAAAGAGAACGATTTAATAGGATGGGAAGATAGAGGGGGGATCTATGAACAGATCAGCGCTGTATCTCCTGATAACGGTCAAACTTACACTGTTTTCAATCAGACTAGCGCCTTGGGTAGCAATGACTATTGGATTACCAATCCATCTGGTTATGGACAAACTTATAAGGCTCTGATTTTTTCCTTTGCCAAGAAGTATTCGAATAATTGGCAACTCTATGCATCTCTCACTTGGTCTAAAGCTGAAGGTATAAGCATTGTGTCTCATGAAACAGACTCATGGGCACTGGCAAATTCAGCAAATTTTGGCAAAGATCCTAACGACTATATAAATGCCGATGGCCCATTAAATCACGATCGAACATGGATATTCAAGCTTCAGGTGAGCTATTCTTTCCCTTGGGGCATACTAGCTAGCATGAATTATCTTTACCAAACTGGAGTACCAATTCCATTGTATACGAGAGTTTATCCTGATCAAGGATTACGGCAAATATTAGCCGAACCAAGAGGCCCGGATAGACATAAACCATGGAACCTCTTAGATTTCAGATTACAAAAAACATTTAATATTTATAAGTCACTCAGACTTGATGCTATGATCGATGTCTTCAATCTTTTCAATTCAGCGACAGTGACTGCTTATCGATCTCACGACCTGTGGGCCCTGGCTTATAATGAACCGAGTTTCATATTTTATCCGAGAAGAATACAGGTAGGACTTAAGCTGAGGTTCTAGAGGATTCCACGAATTCTTCATTCTTGATATTCTTGCGCCATATCTCTATCCGTTCACTTGAGATGAGCATCTCCGTAAATTCTCTGCAAAAAAGTTACATCCTTTGTCATGGTTATTAAATTCAGAGATGAGGAACTCGAAATGAGAGGGAAAAGAAAGGCACTAATTCTGAAATATGACATTTTGCCAATTCTCGTTCTTTCCTTATGTAGCCTTTTGACTGCAGCAGACACAGCTGGAAAAAAGGCAAGTGATGATGGATTCGCTTATCTTATTTTTTTATGATATAGGAGAGAGGAAATAAAAATGACGACTCGATGTAAACATGATGATACTGATTTCAGTGTACCATTAAACCGTTTTTCACAGGAGAAATGCGGAAAAATACATGCGGCCAGTCTGGAAATTCTGGATCGCGTTGGAGCACGCTTACAAATGGAGGAAGCCATCCAATTATTAAAGAAGGCTGGCGCCAAGGTCATTGACAGCAATCTCGTGAGGATTCCTTCCCGTCTTGTGGAAAATGCCCTGGCAACCGCGCCGAAAAAAATTGACTTGTTTGACCGGCATGCAAGACCTGCCGTTAACCTTGGCCAGCGCAATAAATATTACGGACCAGGGTCCGACTGCCTGAATATCATTGATCATCGGAATAATAAACGCAGAAAGCCGTTTATACAGGATGTGTCAGAAGGAGTGATACTCTGCGATTCTCTCGAGAATATAGACTTCGTGATGTCCATGGTCCTTCCTTCAGATGTCGACCAGAGCACTGCCGATCGCTTCCAAATGGAAGCCATGCTCAATTACACCACAAAACCAATTGTTTTTGTCTCCTATGATTTTAGCGGATGCCTGGATTGTGTGGAAATGGCTGAAGCTGTGATGGGTGGTGCAGAATCTTTAAGTAAAAATCCACTCGTTGCCTGCTACATAAATGTGCCAACGGGACTCCTTCATAATGAAGATTCACTCAGAAAGCTGCTCTTTTTGGCGGAAAGAAACATTCCATCTCTTTACATACCATCGTCAACAGAAGGAGCTACAAGCCCGATAACGACAGCGGGAGCTGTTGCCTTGGATTATGCCGGTGTTCTTGTCGGATTGGTGCTATCACAATTAAAACGCGAGGGAGCACCGATTATTGTCCCCGGTATGTCACCGGGTCCGCTCGATATGCGTACGGCCGTAAATCCTTATTGTGATCCCGAACAAGGCATTATGCAGTCCATGGCCAAATTTTATGGCCTCCCGATGTTCTCACTCGGAGGGGCCTCAGAGTCCAAAACAGTAGACCCGCAGGCCGCTGCCGAGGCTTCTTTGAGTCTGCTCTTTGAAACCCTCACCGGCAGCGATCTGATCCATGATCTTGGCTATCTTGAATCCGGCCTAACGTTTTCTTTTTCTCATTTGGTCATCTGCGATGAGATAGTGAATTGGATTAAAGCTTTCACTAAAGACGTCAAAGTGACTGAAGAGACTTTGGCTTTAGATGTTATTGAAGAGGTCGGGCCCGAGGGTAATTATTTAGTTACAAAACATACCCTCAAGCATTACAAAGAACGTTGGTATCCCAATCTCTTTGAGCGAGATACTTATGGTTCCTGGGTTGAAAAGGGCGGGAAAACACTCGTTGAACGGGCTGCTGACAAAGTTGACAGAATTCTATCAGAGCATGAACCTGAATCTTTACCCCCCAGGATAAAAAATAAGCTTAAGACAATAGTCAGCAGGGCTAACGCAAGCTAGAATTCACGGTCATCTCGAAGTTGGACAGAAGCTCCTTGGCTTCTTTTATTTTTCTAAATATTGAAGAATATTCTGTGCAGTCTGTACGTCGGGAGAATCAGGATCAACTTCGATGAATTTCCTTAAATTTTCTTTGGGCATCGGATAACATGATTTCTCCCTACGTTTAGATCGTTCATAACCTCATTCAGTGAAATTGAATTAAACGGATCGATTTCAGACTGTTCGAACGTCTCGACTATTCTCCCGCCAGTTTTTTCGCTGTATCCACAGCGGTGAGAGCATTCTCCGAATATCCGTCAGCACCGATATCGTCGGCCCATTTTTGGTTGACAGGTGCTCCGCCCACCATGACTTTAAATCGTCCGTATAATCCTTTTTCTTTGAGGAGTTCGATAAGCTTTTTTTGGCCGGTCATCGTAGTCGTCAGAAGGGCGGATAAACAGATAAGGTTAGCATTCACTTCTTCAGCCTTTTCGATGAACTTTTCTAGTTTTACATCCGCTCCAAGATCGACCACGTCAAATCCATTGGCTGAAAGAACCGAGGCTACGAGGTTTTTACCAATGTCGTGAATATCTCCCTCTACCGTTCCGATCACGATTTTTCCCTCTGAGCGCACCTCGATTTGAGCTTTTTCGAGCTCAGGTTGCATGATCTCCATGGCCGCTTTCATGCACTCAGCGCTCGTAATCAGCTCGGGCAAAAAATATTCCCCTTCTTCCCACAGCTGCCCCACTTCTTGGATCCCAGGTATGTATCCCTTTTCAAGGACCTCGTTGAGGTCCATCTTTTCTGAGATTGCTTGCTGTGCTAGTTGTGCGGCTTCGTTTTTGTTTCCTTCCACGATTGCTTTTTTGACCTTATTCAAAAATTCTTCATTATTCATTGTCTCTTCTCTCCTCTCAAATTGATCCTTATTTTATTCCTCCTATCAAAAGGAGGTCAAAATGAATTCCAAGAAAAAGTCCTCTTTCAACGACGATCCCTGTCTTCTTTTGAAGAATCATTTTTCTGCCTCAATGCAGGCTATGGGGATCGTCAGTTCGAGCGTCCCTGTGCTTTTTGAAGCCTGGTTCAGATTCTCTTCCAACGCTGTGAAGACTTCCTTTTGATCTTGCTTAGGAATAAGCCGTTTCCAGTCATCCAGGAAACCGTCCCTGATTAGAGCATGTCTGAAAAAAGTCGTCCCATCCAAGAAACGAAGCCGGAAAGATTCCTGATATATCCCTGTGATTTGAAAACCAGAGTGTTCGAGATGCAGACAGATCGTTTCAGCTGTCAATCTGTGTTCGATGTGTGCAGTGAGATCAACCATTAAATCTTCCCTGTGAAGCTCTTTCAGTGTCTCCGCGAAAACGAGATAAAATGTATCCATATGTCCTTTGGGATTTGTTGTCAGGACGATCTGGGCACCACGTTTGGCTACTCTAAAACATTCTATAAAGATTTTTTGTAGATTATCAAAATTATTCACTCCCAAGTTGGACACGATGAGATCAAAAGTGTCATCCGGGAAAGACATAGATGACGCATCTCCCTCGATGAGCTGGACATTCTCGATTTTCAATACGTTCATCTTGTATTGAGTTCTTTCATGAGCAGCTTTGTTAGGATCAATTCCATAGACAGTCGAAGAATTTCCCAGTCTTTGGGCCAATTCTAATAAAGGGAAACCCGAGCCGAAACCGATATCCAGCGCTTTGATCTTCGGCCTGAGCCGGATGTGATCGAGGAGCATCAATCCGAACGGAGCTGACCACAGCGGGAAATCATCCTGCGCAGAAAGCGAAGCCGCATCACCCGTATTCACCTTCGTGTCGAGGTAATCAAGCATAATTAGCTCCGGTCATTCTGGTTGGCTAATATCACCACTGATTTGGAAATACTTCTCTTTCCGTTCAAGACGACTTTTTCACGATCTTTGACATCCGTGCAATGTAATCCGGGTCTGTCCCGCAGCATCCTCCGATGAGATTGGCACCGTTATCTATCATCTGGGGAATATAGCGAACATAATCTTCCAGTCCTTGCGAATAAGACACCTCACCTTCTGCAGAGAGAGAAGGCTTCCCGGCATTCGCTTGAGCAAGGAGGGGGAGAGTGGTTTTTTCTCGCATGACCTTAATCAAATCAGCCATTTCAGCGCTGTTTAAAGTGCAATTTGTTCCGAGGACAGGAACATCCTCTTTTTCCAGTTCTTCAATGCATTGGGCGGTACTGTTACCCATCAGGGTAAAGAAGCCTCTTGGATGAAGGTTGAAGGTCATAGTCACAAAAATCGGCAAATCAGAGGACTTTCTTGATCCTCTCAGAGCGCAAAGCGCTTCTTTTAAATCGTACTGAGTCTCTATCAATAAAAAATCTACTTTTCCCTCAGCCAAGCCTTTAGCCTGCTCAGCATAGGCTTCTTCAAATTCTTCTTCTGTGAACTCCCCCTGCGGCTGAAGGAATTTTCCTGTGGGGCCCATGCTTCCAGCAACAAATTTTCCTTCTGGTTTAGTTTCATTGGCAATAGTAGCCGCAGCAAGATTCAATTCATAACATCTTTTTTCTAAACCATGAGACGAAAGCTTAATTTTGCTTCCTCCAAAACTGTTGGTGAGAACAACATCAGAACCAGCATCGAAATAGCTTTTATGGATTTTTTTGACTATATCCGGCTTTTCTACATTCCAGGATTCAGGGCATGCTCCTTGAGGAAAACCATGACTTATGAGTTCTGTTCCCATGCCGCCATCAAGGAGAACAGTTCGCTCTCTAATTAAATCGAAAATAGATGCATTCATTCTATTCCTCCTTAATAAATAAATATATTTGGCTTCATGTTATCTGACAAAATTAACCTTAATCAGGAATTGAGTATTTGTTTTACTGATGGAAAAAGCTCCATCTCTGTATGAGGCAAAAATAATGCCCCGGTATATTCGTTCATGTAGCTTGGTTCAGTATTCAATTCAATGTAGGTCATTTTTTTTGAAATTTCGTTGACCATTTCTCTGTTCTTATCAGAAAGAAGAATAAGATAGGCCCCGAGAAGAGAGCTATTCCCGATATAATGAAATTTATTTCGCTCGAGATCTGGCAGAAGACCAATGCGGATGGAATTTTCGATGTTTAAATGCTGACCGAAACCACCAGCAATATAAAAAGCGTCGATTTTATCAAAAGTCAGTCCTGCGTTTTTCAGCAGCAATGAGTATGCAGAGAACACTGCTCCTTTGGTTCGTATAAGATTAGAAATATCCTTTTCAGTGATGATAAGATCTTTCCCCCAGTAAGAATTGTTTCCCTTTTCTATGAGAAATCCTATGCCGGTTTCATCTTCGACAAGTCTAGCCTTGGCTTTCTGCACATTGAATTTTCCATGGCGATCTATATAACCATGGATGAATAATTCTGCCAGAAGGTCAACCAGCCCTGAGCCGCACAGTCCTTTGGGCTTGCTGCCGTTAATGACTTTATACTCCAGCTCGCCATTGTTCTTTATTTTTAATTGTTCGATAGCCCCTTCTGTAGCTGGCATCCCGCACTTGATCCCGCTGCCTTCAAAAGCAGGGCCAGCAGAGCAGGCACAAGTCATAAGCCAATCACTGTTTCCGACAACCAATTCACCGTTTGTGCCTGCATCAATAAATAAGGAGATCTTTTTGGAATCACGAACAAGAGGCGTGCAAAGTAATCCTGCTGTTATGTCGCTTCCGACATAGCTTCCCACTGCCGGGCCGCAGTAGATTTTTCCTTCATAGTTCATTTTCAATCCCAGATCTCGAGAAAAAATTATCGGCACCTGATTGAAGGTAGGCACATAAGGTTCTTCCCGAATGTATCGAGGTTCAAGATTCAAAAAGAGATGAATCATTGTAGTATTTCCAGATACAGAGGCGGAATATATATCTGCCGTTGAAATTTTGGCAGATCGAGTTGCCTTATCGATAAGATTATTAACTGTCATAACGATAAGGTTGTGAAGTTCTTGAAGCCGGTCAGGTTTCTGGGCATAATTTATTCTGGAGATAATATCTTCACCACATTTTAACTGTTGATTGTAACTGGAAGCTGTGCTTAAGATTTTGCCGCTTGTAAGCTCGACTAAATAGAGAACGACTGTAGTCGTTCCAATATCACAGGCCACACCATAGATGTTTTTTGCCGCCTTAGTTTCCTTAACATCAATTATAGTCCAGCTTTGGCACTGTCTGAATAAGATAATTGTGATTTCTCCCTTTTCTTCCCGGACAACATGAGCTAATTTTCTCAAAACCGAATATTCGCAATTCAAATCTTCTATGGCGAACTTTTTTCTAAATTCACGTTCAAGCCTTTTTAAATCGCTGTAATTATCTTCCAGAGTAGGGGGAGGGATTCGTAAGCTGATGCTTTTCACATCAGGATTTATTTCATAAATGCCCGATATTTTATTTTTATGTTCTTCAAAAAATTTAGAATCAGAAACACTTTTAATCGAGAGTTCCTGGAACTGCGGCAACTGGATGGTAAGATTATCATTGATTTCTGTCTGACAGGCTAAAGCATATCCTTGTCTGATAAGCTCTTCCGAGAGAGCTGCTGAGTGCTTGCTTTGATAAGTTCCGCTTAAGACCCGAACTACACAATCACCGCATGTCCCTTTTCCGCCACAAGTCGTCTTAACGGGCAGATTCGCTTTTCTTGCCGCATCCAGAATACTTGTGCCTGAAGAAACACTGACAGTGCTCTCAAAAGGGAAAAATTTAACCTTATACTTTTTGTTCACGAGCTTTGCTATTTATGTTAATTTGACATTCTTCACAAAGGAGGGGATATCCGATGCTTCCTGACAGGCCACAATAACTTCCCAGCCAGGGAGGTTTTCTTCTAAATCGCCGCTTATTTGAGACACAAACCCGGGGATTATGAGTTTTCTGGTCTTAACCTGCTGTTCCAGCTTGATATCTTTAATGAATTTTGCAATCTTTTCTCCGACAAATTTTCCAGCAGCCCAAGCTGTAAGGACAGATTGACCTTCTGTGTCGCAGACGACAAGATGGGCGGAAATCCCTGAATTTTCAATTTCCCCTGAAACAATAAAGTAAGTCAAAGAGAAATTGGTGGTAACAAAAATGGGAGATTCTGGCGTAGGTTCGCCTATTGGATATACTTTAGGATCAACCTGAATTGGTTTTTGGGGATCGGTGTAGATGTTTTGCCGAAGAGTAAATAAAGTATAGAGCATTGCCTCGTCAAACTGAGGTAAAACAATGATAGAATCATATTTGCAAAGGAATAAAGAGGCTTTTGCCAGAAAATCAAATTCATTCTTGGCTTGAATAAAGGCAAAAAGAGGGTATCCAAAAGGTTTGAAATTTTTCTTCAACGCACTTCGTCTCATAATCGTGTTGTGCTGCAATTGAAGACCCGCATCCTTGGAAGCCAGATTCAGGATGAGATCATTCACTCCAGCTTGCTTTGCTTTTTCTGATTGACGGGCCAGCTCATCAAAAGAATGAGCTGTCAATACAAGACTGGCGTTGTGATTTTTTGCGAGCTCGATATCTTTATCTGTAACCTCTTCTTGCATAAAGATTGCAGGCTGTTCATCTCTTAGCCAGTCTAAACCTGCTTTTAAGACCTCTTTATCAGGACAATCCAGTATGATTCCTTTTGTCGAATTTTCTTTAACCAGTTGGAGAGTCTTAAGAAAAAAATCCTTCTCTTCTGAGTCATGAGATATAAAAAAGAGGTCGGTTTTGAGTTCTTCACCAACTCGCTCGACTCTGTAGTTCTCAATCTCCTTTATTTTGGAAAGAAGTTGTTCTTTATTCTCAGATGTTCTTAGTTGAAGAGCAATTCCTGTTTGATGAAAGAAGGTTTTCTCGTGGCGAAACATGACCGTTTCATTTCCTATCTCTAAAGGGTTCGCTCCTCCTATTTTCACCAATCGAATGGGCTGCTCACTCGCGGCACCCAAAGTTTCTTTAGCTTCTTCAGAAGCATGGGGGCATTCGCTTAATTCGGCTTTTTTTTGGGCCAGTTTCATGGCAAAGGCCATACAGGTTGGAACCCCACAGTCTCCACAGTTAGTTTTGGGTAATAGTTTAAATATGTCTAAGCCGGATAACGGCATGCTTAATCTCCGTTTTTTATGTCAAACATTTCGCTAATATTCTTTTTTACCACTTCTACTGCCTTGGGATGATACATAATGAGTAATTCTGCTCCAACAGCTAATAAGCTTACGGCATTAGCGATTTCCCAGTATGCACCCCGCAATTCTTGATCGCCCCACTCAGGGTAATCTTCTCTGGAAACTCTAGCCTCTTTTACTTTTGAACTTTCATAGCCTGGATTAATGAGCATCGGAAATGCAAGCATTTTATCACCGCCCAAACCATCGTTGCGGATTCGTTCCATGATAGAATAGGTGTATTCAAGACCGTATCCCAATGTCCCTGTTAAAGGATCCACAACGATTTTCTCTGCAGGGAAATTCATATCTGTTAAGAGAATATTCAGTTGTTTGGCGAGATTAACATCTATGGGTGTTTGAGCCACGAGCGTATGATTATAGGCAATACAAGCAGCTGCTATAGTTTTATAATTGTCCGTTTCAACATAATTTATCAGGCAATTCTCTCCTTCTGTGGCTTCGCAGACTTTTTTCATGACTTCATTGATTTTCTCAAAATGGCTATGTCCGGTGATGATGATCGGTATACTTACACTTTCGAGTACTTGTTTAACTATCTCTGCCGCTTCCTCTGCACTTTTGTTTCCTTTTTCCGGATGCGTTCCTTCGAGGCGCACACTGATGAGCTCTGCCTCATATTCCTCAACGCACTTCTTGGCCATTTCTCCAGGCTTATCGATGACATCCCGGTAATAGTCCATCAAGGAAGCTGGGTATTTAGCCGGCACCTTATCGAAGACTTCCATAGCTATGACTGGCCGATGAGGGTGTTCGCCTTCAAAAAAATGAAAGGGAAGGGCTGTGCTTCCGCCAATAGTGATTGTATGAGAACGTGTGCCTCCTTGTTTTGCAGTTGCCCCGATTGTCACTTCAACAATTTTTCCGGGATTCGTTTCTTTAGGAATCTCAAAATTCACGGTTTGGCCTCTCTTGTTTTTTCATAATTCAATTTTTTCATGAGTTTATCAACTTCCTGATAGACTGATGATTCTGGCCTGATTTTCCAAATCGGATTTCCGTCTTGATCCATTTTTAGCAGTTTTTCATCTTCAGGAATCGAATGGAGAAGTTCTAATGCTTCCTCTTCGATTACCTTTTTTACTGGCAAGGTTATGGAATTTTTCACTCTGTTTAGGATTAAATACTTTTCTTTTACTCTGGTTTCAAGCTCTTTAAGCAGCCGGCTAATTTTTCCTGCAGCCTGAATCCCCCTGACAGAAGGATCGGATACAATAAGCAAGATGTCAATATTCTGCGCAGTCCGACGGCTCAGGTGTTCCATACCCGCTTCATTATCGATTACCACAAAATTATAATTCTCGCCTAAGGTCTTTAAAATATCCCGCAATAAATTGTTGGCATAACAATAACATCCAGGTCCCTCAGGGCGTCCCATGGCGATGAGATCAAAGGACGGTGTTTCAGCAAGACTGGAATGAATTTTATATTCGAGGAATTGCTGCTTCGTCATTCCTCCCGGAATGTTACTGATCTTAGTTTTCATTTCTTCCCTGATGGTGCCAACAGTTTCTTTGAGTTTGACCCCGAGTAAATCGTTTAGATTAACATTTGAATCAGCATCTACAGCAAGAATCGATTGAGATACATGTTCACTCAGCCAGCGTATGATTAAAGCCGCAAAAGTGGATTTGCCGGTACCACCTTTTCCAGAAATGGCTATCGTTTTCATGGTCTTCTAAAGCCTAAAATAGAGGCGGCATGGAAAGCGCTGGATGATTCATTTTAGTAATATATTCGAGAACTTCCTCTTCTGTTACGGCCACTGTCTCGTCAGCGATCATATCGTAAAAATTTTCTATCCCTTCTTGTTTACCTATTTCACGAAGGATTGGCTCCATTTCTTCTTTGAGATTCCTGTCCATCCAGACAATACGCTTGGTGCCACCATCGGCACTTATGAATTTTTTGCTGGCGATATATTGTTTGCTGTGACCGATGAATCCTGGTGTTTGGGTTCCTCCGCCAACCGTTCCAGCAATCGTCGAAAATTTCATCCCACTGGGAGTCATACCTATATAATTGCGATAAACAATCATTATGCCATTGGTAGAAGGCAACACGCAGGAAATACATTCAAAACAGCCACAAGAAGTCATCGGGTGTTCAATGATGCTATAGGCATTAAAGAATTGCAGTGTTTTGTGCGAGCTTGCGAAAACAAACTCATTGATCTCCTCCCACTGACCTTTCACTGCGTCAATAACCTTGCCTTTTTTTACCGGCTGATTGGGTCCTGTGGGATTTATCTGGTAGGCTGCCTTTCCATCCAACCAGTTGTAGGCACCGCATAGCCCAGAGCGTTCGGGAGTGATGATGCAGACATGATTCGGAGCAAACGATTGGCACAATGCACAGGAATAAAAAGTATCCACTGCTTCATCGGTCATATCAGCCAGGCGGACATCACGTTGGTGATAGACATTGCGGGCAATATCGATGAGTTCAAGGATTTCTTTTTCACGGGTATAAATTTTTATTTGTATTTTATCAACGATCTTTCCGTATTCTCCATGCAATTTGGCATGAACGATAGAACCGAAATGTTTGAATTTAAACCCTTTTTTCTTTGCCTCCTTGCTGATGCGGACCCAGTTAATATCCCGCTGCCCCATGTGGAAGACACCGTTGGCACTATTTATGAAATCATGAATCTGGCGTTCCAGAATCGGTTCGAAATCAGGCTGCATCTTACGCCCGGCAACCTCAGCCAAGATAGCAAGGGGAATCTTGCTACCTTCTTTGACTTCATCAATCTCTGGCCCAATGATTTCAATCTTCCCATCCTCGACTTCATCTAACTCTTTTGAAATCAAAAATTCAAAACCAGGTTTTGTCTGGCCTGCCAGTTCGACATGCATATCTTCCTTTCGGACTCGCTCGCCTTGAAAGGCTGGACCAAAGGGAACGGGCACAGGAACTTTGGTGATGGTAATCTTTAACCCTCTCACCTCAATCGCCTTGGCAACAATTTTTTCATGAGATACGGGGGAAACCACGTGTTCATAGGTGCAGATGCCTGTGGGCAATATATTATCGATGTCTGTATCAGCAATAGTGGGAAATCCGTAATTAATAGCACCCGCAGCCTGAGCATGTTTTTCATCGTCAACAGGTCCGAATGCAAGAATGAAGGCAAAGACTCTATTTTTGTTATAGCGTAAGACTCTTTGATAATCCCCAGGCTGTGCACCTCCAAATGAAAGTGCCACCCTAGTGGAAAAACCTAAGGCATGGATACAGGCAGTTACATCATTACCGTAAGGCACGAGCCGTGTCTCCCATCCCATCTGAATACCTTCCTCCTGGAGCTGCTGAGCCATGGATTTGCCGTCTGTCTCTGCGGCCATGAATACGTAGAGATTTTTTTCCTGGAGTTCTCGGGCGACCTTCACAGCAATTTCATTTGTAGGACAATAACCAACACATACAGCAAATCCAGGAGCAGTGCCATCGACAAACTCAATTCCGCGTTCTCTCATGATCACATCATTGGCAGCACCAAGCCAGAGGTGTCCATCTTCAGGATTTGGCTTGGGCAAATAGGGGAGAGGATCTTGGGTGTATTTAATAGCCTCAATAATTTCGTCAGCGAATAGAGTTGCCATCCCCGCATCAAGAGTTTGCCCCAAGTAGGGAAGCCATAATTTGTCATCAGGTATCGGCGGAAGTAATTTTTTCGATTCCTCTAGTAAATTTTTGAGTCCTTGAAGCGATTCTATTTTCATTCCCAATATTGCGTAAGAGATGGGAAGATAATAACCTGTATTCGGAAATTCAACTTTAGTTTGAGGGCCCTTTTCTTCTAAAGCCTGATTTAGTTCCCTTTCGGCACGAGCAACCAGCTTGTGTGCTCCGCGAATGGCTCTTGTAGCAATGAGTTTTGACATAGCTTCGTTACCTCTTTATTTTTTTCAAACTTCCAATTCTCTTCTCATTCCCATATCATACAGCACCCTTTTTTTGGCTTTACTGATGCCCAATTTTTCTCGCTTTTTGTTGATATGATCAATAATCAACCCTGCCATCTTATTGATATCAGGCTCAGCCGCCCACATGCCGCCAAAAAGGTCTTCAAATTCTTCAAATATGTGACGACAAAATACTTCACTTCCTTGGACCGGAAGTCCGATGCCAAAAACGGTAAATACGCCAGAGGCAACAAAATATTGTCCGATAGAGATGGCCTTTTCGCTCATCCACTCCGGGGCAGCACCTGCCACCGGGAGTTCACTGATATCATTTCCCAGGCCACCAATTTTAACCATCTCGGATAAGGCAATAAGAATGCGGCTATTATCCACACAGGAACCTGAATGAAGCACTGGTGGCATACCTACTGCCTTACAAACTTCCGCTAAGCCTTTGCCCGCATATTTACCGGCAGATTCTGGTATCATAAACCCTGCTTTAGCACAAGCAATAGCTGAACACCCGGTCTGGACCACTAAAATATCATTGGCAATGAGTTCCTCTACTAAGCTCACATGACCTTGATCATGCGTCACTTTAGGGTTACAACAGCCGACCACACCAGCTACACCTTTGATCCGTCCGTTGATGATATTATCGTTAAGGGTTACATAGGAGCCACGGAAAGTTCCCCCCAACATGTAAATAATCGCTTCATGGCTGAATCCAGCAATAAGGTCCATTTTTTCTTTGGGAATATCCACTTTGCCGCGATTTGGAAAATTTGTGATTGCCTCCTTGATAATGTTTTTGGCAATCTGAAGAGCATTTTTTTCAGTAAATTCAAAATGTCTGGCTCCTTCAATCTTTGCTTTTGAAGAAGTCGTAATGAGGTGAGTATGAAAACATTTCGAGATTTCTGGCAATGAAGGCATGATGCACTGGACATCAACAATCATAGCTTCCACAGCCCCGGTACTTACAGCCAGTTCCTGCTGTAAGATATTGCCCGCAACGGGTACTCCATGGCGCAGGAGAATTTCGGTAGCCGTGCAGCATATACCGGCTAGGTTTATCCCTGCAGCACCTTTTTTTTTGGCTAAGTCAATTAATTCCTGGTCCTGAGCCGCCAGGACTAACATTTCAGAAAGCACAGGTTCATGTCCGTGAACCACGATATTGACCTCTGTTTCTGAAAGAACACCCAGATTAACCTTCCCTCTAAGAGGTGAGGGAGTGCCAAAGAGTATATCCTGTAGCTCTGTAGCAATCATGGAACCGCCCCATCCATCAGCCAGGGCTGTCCTGGCTCCATGGAGCATGATATTACGATGCTCCTGGTCCACTCCCATGGTTGTCCGGTGCATCATCTCTACAATTTCTCGATCGATACCCCGAGGAACTATGTTTAACTTGCGCCATAGGGCCTGTCTTGTTTCAGGAGCTAATTTGGTAAAAGAGATTTCACCCTCTTGATTGCCAAAATTGGCTAAGGCTTTTTCGGCTACCTCAAGAGCTATTTCTTCTTTGGACCGATCTTTAATCTCCACACCCAGAACTTGAGCGACTTTTTTAAGCTTATTGACATCTTTAATAGAATAGCCAGCCTCTGGATTCCTTGCAGCGAAGAGGAGAGTTTTGGCCACCGCTCGTCCATGGTCGGAATGAGAAGCAGCTCCGCCCGCAATCATCCGAGCAAAATTCCGAGCAACGATGACTTCAGCCGTAGCTCCACAGACACCTTTTTGTGGTTTCTTTCCCGAAGGATTTATGCGGCATGGTCCCATATAGCAGTTGTGACAGCAAAGCCCTCGTTCGCCAAATCCGCAGCGCGGCTTTTGCTGTTCTGAACGTTCCCAAACAGTTTCTAAACCCAGTTTCTCATTTTTTTCAAGCAAATAATTCACGGAATCATCAACACTCTTTTTATTATTCATAGTTCTTTTTCCCTTGTTGTTCTGTTTCCTTTTCATTCTCTTTCCTTTGTCATTTCAAGGAGCTTAGAATATTCTTTGCCTGTCATTGCGAGAAGCGTAGCGACGTGGCAATCTCATAAAAAAGAAGGTATATCATCTTTTCCTATGAGATTGCCACGCTCCCTTCGATCGATCGCAATGACCTCTCATCATGTAACTTTGGGACAATGCCCTATAATTTAATGCTTACAAATTTATTAATGTCGAAGCAATTTGCTGATTTCTGATAATTGATAAAAAATCTTTTCAGATATGTCGACAGGGAGAGATCCTGTGCCGCAACTTGGGGTGAGAAGACACTTTTCCCATAGAAGAGTTTTATTGATGCCTTTATTGGCCAAGTTTTGTATGCCATCTTCTAATTTTTTTACCAAGGACTCAGGAGTTTCTTGATTGACTTTTTCAGAAGTTGGAACTATTCCCCAGGCTAAAATACCACCTTTTTCTAGAAATGTTTTGATCTGCTGGAAATAATAGCCAATGGTCTCGCCATATTCGTAAGCATCAAAGCTAATGATGTCAACGCCTGCATCAATCAGGATCGTCCATTCGGTATTGCCGCAACAGTGAGTACCAGCAAGGCTGTCTTCTTTATGAATGGCTTCAATGATAACCTTTAGGTAATTTACAACATCCGGCCGCTGAACACTTACATATGTGGAGGAGCCGAAACCTGATAGAATGGGTTCATCAACAAAACAGATCTGATCATATCCTAATGGCTTAAATTTATGTAACAGCCATCGTACTTTCATTATAATTCCCTTAACGATGACATCTCGAAAAATCTCGTTATAATAAATCGCTCTTTTATTCTCGTCTACTCTCCCCAGTCCAGTAGTGATTGGACCTGTGACTTGACTTTTGAAATATTTGATAGAAGATCGATCAATTTCAGATAATCTCTTTTCCATCTCGTAAATGCCACGGCTAAATTCTGGGGATATTTTAAAATAATCTAAATTTTCCGTCATAAAGTTTTCGTAGAATTTTTCAAGATCATTGGTAGGATCGCCACTGGTGTCAAAATACATCCTCTGTTTGGTTTCGTCCAAAACAACACGAGGTAATCCTTCGCTGAATTGAATTTCCATCTGCTCTCTAAAATCAGCATTTGGTAATTGAGGCCAAATTGGAATTTCAGGAGTAGTGCTAAGAACAATATTACAAGCTGCTGCTGTATCCTGATGGGGGAAGCTACCTATGGCAGTCGCCATACATTTTGGATTAAAGGGCATAACTAACCTCCGCATGAAAAATTTATCTATCTAAGGATATCTAAATATTTGGGTGTATATATAGTATTTTTATCTTTTTTTTTGTACAATTATGCTAATTTTTTTATTTTTATCTAGGAATTTTATAAAAATTGGCATTGTCCCAAAATGACGGGATTCCATGTCATCGCGAGGAGTGAAACGACGTGGCGATCTCAACCTTTATTCCTATGAGATTGCCACGCTCCCTTTGGTCGCTCGCAATGACAATTTAAGAATCTTTTTTACTCCGTGCACTTTAATCCCGTCACTTTGGGACAAGCTATAAAAATTAAATATTCTTTAAGGATCCTTGTTCAAAGCCTTGTATATTTTTTCAAATTCTCGTTTTAATTTCTCATCTAATAATTCAATCAACGGCTGTTCGAGCAAGTCTGCATCTCTTATTATCTCATGGTAGGAAATCATTCCAAGGATTTGATCTTGTGAAAATTGCTTGATGATCCAATCCTTTTGTTTTTCATCTTGTATTTTATTTCCAACAATCCCAAAAGATTGAATATCTATTTCCTTGGCCATTCTCATGATTGTTTTGGAAGTAGAGATGCTCCTTGAGCCGGGTTCCACGATGATTATCATCTTATCGATGGATCTTGCGGTGGCTCTTCCCAAATGTTCGATACCTGCTTCCATATCAACAATGACGACTTCATCACGATTCAGGATTATCTCAGATAGAAGACTCCGGAGGAGTACATTTTCAGGGCAGGCACAGCCGCTTCCACCTTTTCGTCCCGCTCCCATCACCAGTAATTTTATCCCTTTAAAATCAACACAAAATTCATCTGGAATATCATGGACGGTTGGATTCATCTTGAAAAGTTGACCAAACTGCCTGGGATTTGCCCCTGTTCTTTCTTTTATTAATTTGCGCTGTTCAGAGATCGGGGTAATTGAAGATGCTTGTTCCGCAGGGATGCCGATTGCAGATGCTAAGTTTGCATCAGGATCTGCATCAACAGCCAATACTTTATGCCTATCATTATTAAAATAATGGGCTAAAATACCGACTATGGTTGATTTGCCCGTACCGCCTTTGCCTGAAATTGCTAATTTCATGTTATTTCCTTCAGTGAGATTGCTAGACTCCTTTTGCCCGATTGCCCTGTAAAGATAATTCAAATCCGACAGGACTCGCGATGCAACTTAGATCACTTGGAGCAATTCTAGTTTTTAAATTCTAGTGCCTCAATAAAATATCTCTGAAACAACGGATCCGTTGCCAGTGAGAAATATTGAATTCTTTTTACCAAAGATTCTATTTTTTTTCTCGCTTGCTGGGAGAGCAATAATGCTTTTGCTCCAGCGAGTGATGCATTGCCAATAAAAATTATTTTATCTTCATTGATTTGAGGCAGAAGGCCTATTCTCATGCTATTTTTTATATTTAAATAATTGCCGAATGCGCCTGCAATGAATATCTCCTCCAACTCTTCTTTCTTTAATTCATTTTTTAATAAAACCATCCTGATCCCGCTCTTTATGGCAGCAATAGCCAGCTGCATTTCTCTGATATCTTTTTGGCTAATATATATATTATCAGTGATCTGAATTCTTTTTGTTTTATTTATGATCGTGCCTTTAGGGGTAACCACCCCTTTATCCAAAAAGACTGAGATTAAATCAATAAGCCCAGTGCCGCAAATACCCATCGCTGGCTTATTTTTTATGGTATGCAAAACCAATTTGTTTTTATATTCTGCTTTATAGATTGCCCCAGGAATGGCTAACATTCCACAGCTGATATTCATTCCCTCGAATGCCGGGCCAGCTGCAGTAGAAGTGGCAATAAATCTTTCTTTTGTCTTTAATACGATTTCACCGTTTGTGCCTAAATCAACAAATAGGTAATTGCCCTTTCTTCTTTCCAAATCAGAGGCAATGAGTCCTGCAGATATATCGCCGCCGATAAAGCTTTTAATATTTGGTGAAATATAAACTTTTCCATCTTTATTTATTTTGAATCCTAAATCGTCTGCAGATAATGGAGGTAAATGAGCAAAAACAGAGTGAAAAGGAGCCACTGCCAGAGTTTTTACAGGTAAACCTAGAAGTAAATGATTCATAGATGTATTCCCAGCAATGACAATTTCATAGACATGAGAATTATCTATTTTATTTCTATCTAGAATTTGTTTAATCATTTCGTTTAATGTTCTTAAAATAGAATTCCTCAATTTAGCTAAATTATTTGAATCCTGAAAAGCAAAACTTATTCTCGAAATTACATCAGAGCCATATCTCATCTGACTATTGTTTGCAGTCGATGAATCTATACTTTCCCCATTATTTAAATCAACCAATTCTACAACTACAGTTGTTGTTCCTATATCAATGGCTATTCCAAAATTTTTACTTAAGGTATCGTTTGGTTCAATACTTAATATCTCGCTCTCATTATACATCGTTGCAGTTATTTGAAATTTGCTTCGCTCCAGGATATCCGGTAATCCTTTTAACAAATTTAAAGGAATAACTAACTTCTTTTTCCGAAAATATTTCTCTAGCAACTCTGACAAAGAATAGGGAATACCTATCTCTGGTTTTTTGAGCTGAAGGTGATATTTTTTTACAGGAGGATTTATCAAAACTGGTAATTTTATTCCTGTTTTCAGGATAAATGCTTCCTGGATAATGGATTCTTCAGGAATATTTATCTCTAAATCACTTTTAATCTTGTGTAAACAGGCGAGTCTATAATTCTTGTCTAATCTCTTCTGTTTAATAAAAAGTTCTTCTCTTTCACTGAGACGTGCAAGCTTTCCCTTCACTATCTCAACAAAGCATTTCCCACATAAACCTTTTTTATTACAATAAACACTAAGATTAATTCCTGCTTTTTGGATTTTATCAGCTAATAAATCTCCTTCATGGGCTGTGATCGTTTTATTATGAGAAACAATATTTATTTTGTATTTAGCTGAATGATCCATAATGATTAAAATCTACATATCAATTTTTAAGGAGATATTTTACAAGCTCTACGGCAGAAGCAGCCTCAGGGGCAAAGCCGTCCGCTTTTATTTCATCAGCAAAAGCTTGTGTTATGGGAGCTCCTCCGATTATTATTTTAACATTTTGTTTTAATTTTGCCTTTTCAACTGCCTCTATTACTTCCCTCATATAGGCCATTGTTGTGGTTAAAAGAGCCGACATTCCTATTATATCTGGATTCTCTTTTTTGATGGCTTTTATAAATTTTTCTTTAGGGACATCTATGCCTATGTCAACAATTTCATATCCTTCTCTTTCCAGCATCATGCCTACTATCTTTATTCCGATATCATGCAAATCTCCTTTAATAGTGCCCATAACAATTTTTGCTTTAGACTTAACTCTTTCGTTAGTCAGAAAAGGTCTTATTATATCCATGCCTGCTTTCATAGCCCTAGTCGCAATTAAGACTTCTGGAATAAAAACTTCATTGTTCTTGAATTTTATGCCGATAACATCCATTCCTTTAACTAAACCATTATTTAAGATTTCTTCTGCTGCAATTTTTTGAGAAAGAGCTATTTTTGTTAATTCCTTCACAGTGGATGAATCACCATTTTCTACATTAACTGCGATCTCTTTTAGAATTTTCATTTTTGATAGCCTTCAAGAAAACATCATTTATCAAAAAACAATTTTACATTTTATGGGGGATAAAATCTAGCATTTTGTTTAAATTATTTGTATAATTAGGCTAATATTAGCGAAGATATTATATCAAAATGAAAATCGAAAATTACATCACTAAAAGAAAATTCAACATGCTTTCCAGAAAATATATTTCAAGAACAGGATTACCACTTATTCTGGTCAATTTAAAAGGTGACATAACCTACGGGTCAAATTTATGTAAGTTATGCGGGCAACTACTCGGTAGCAAAAATATAATGCTGATAAAAAACTGCAGATTGAGAATGATCAGTGCCATAAAGGAAGCATTCCGTTGGGGAGAAGGATATATCACTACCTGTCCCATAGGATTAATCACGTTCGCTGTACCTGTAGTTTACAATAGAAAATTAATCGGAGGCTTTTTGAGCGGTTTTGCTGTATTTCCTGAAATGAAAAAAGATATAGATGAGGAAATCTACGAAAATTTAAAAAAATATTGTGATTCGGATACTAATCTCAGCCTGAATAAGTTAGAGCTAAGAGTTTTTTCTCTGGAAGAGGTAAGGGAGGATGTTTCATTTCTATTCATATTAACAAGAAAATACAATATAAATGATATGAATTTCCTAAAAGATGTAAACGAAAAATATGTTCAACAATATAAAATTGCAAATTTTTTGGATGATTTAAAAAGAAATACTTATGATGTTGGAAGAAAAATATTTGATAAGCAGGATGAAATCATTCAGAAGGTTATACTCGGCGACAAAACCGGCGCAAGGGAAATCCTCAACGAATTTTTGGGCTCTATTTTCTTTGAAAGCGGGATGAATTTTGAAATATTAAAAGTGCGTATCATAGAATTAGTTGTCATCATTTCAAGAGCAGCTATAGAAACGGGAGTTGAAGCCAAGGAATTATTAGGACTCAACTATTCCTATCTTACTGATTTAAATAAAGTAACGGATATCGAAGAGTTATTGTATAAATTAACTGAGATATTAGAGAATTTTATCAATAAAGTTTCTTTAACCAAAGAGAAAAAGAGGAAAACTAAGATTCATAAAATGCGCGAATATATCAATCATAATTTTACGAGAGAAATCAGTGCTGGCAACGTAGCAAAATCGGCTGGGCTAAGTGTGGGTAGAACTTTGCATCTGTTTAAAGAAGAAACAGGAAGGTCGCTCTCGAACTATATAACAAAAATGAGAATAGATTACGGAAAGTATCTCTTGCTCAATACAGATATAAATATTGCTGACCTGGCAAATGAAGTGGGTTTCTATGATCAGAGCCATTTTACAAAAAATTTTAAAAAGTTTGAAAGGATAACTCCTTCTCGTTTCAGATTAAAATATAAGAGTTAGAGACATAAATCGGGTGCTTCCTCAGGCAACTGTTGTTACTAAGCCGAAATCCACGTAAACTTCTCTACTCGAACCCGAGTTCTCAAAAACATGAAAAACCACCAAAAAATTATCTCCAATGCCGTGAAGATTTCCCGAAAGCTGAGTTATTTTTTGTGGAGGAATCCTCTGATTCAAATAGGAGTTGTTCCAACTTTGACTTGGTCCCAATGATCAATCGCCGTTCTACTTTGATGACGCGATTCTTCCGGCGTTTCTTGATAACTTGCGCATACAAACAAATAGAATTCAAAAGGTTTTTAGCGGCCCAAGAATAGGGCTCAAAACCATCGGTTGTGAAAATGAATGGTTATAATCCTGACATTTTTCGTTCTGGCAGCAGCAATCTCTTACGGGCTCATACTTCATTGGGCATATTCCTAGCCATACGATTGTGCTTAACTTGTTTGGAAATAATAACTTGCTGAGCGTATTTGATCAAGTAACAACAGTTCCCTGAGGAAGCACCAAAA
>Ga0209986_10000500_pt1 | contig 37489 bp, 40 predicted proteins | sample BlataG_FD_183168 | JGI IMG/M metagenome (GOLD analysis project Ga0209986, IMG submission 183168) | Deep subsurface microbial communities from Black Sea to uncover new lineages of life (NeLLi) - Black_00105 metaG (SPAdes) (version 2) | ecosystem: Environmental > Aquatic > Marine > Oceanic >... | reverse complement strand
AGCGATTGCAGCGATTGCAGCGATTGCAGCGATTGCAGGTCTTGCAGCGATTGCAGGTCTTGCAGCTATTGCGGCGATTGCAGCTATTGCAGCTATTGCGGCGATTGCAGGTCTTGCAAGTCTTGCAGCGATTGCAGGTCTTGCAGGTCTTGCAGGTCTTGCAGGTCTTGCAGGTCTTGCAGCTATTGCAGCGAATTTAAGAGCAACCCGCAACGTATAGTTTCACCTGTTATAGGGTCACGGGAAGCGCAAACAACGTGCTATTGGAACGGCGATAAAGACCAAATAGTTTGCGGTTGTTTCAAAGGTACCTTGGCAGAGTTCAAAAGCCAAGTAGAAAAGGTGTACGGTGAAGAAGGACACGGGGCGGACTATTTAAAATGGGTTAATTCAGTGGAGACTTACATAAAATCATTATGAGCATTGATTTAGAACGACGATTTACGAAAAATAATCTGCATGAATTTGCGGATTTTGCGCAAGAACTATCTGATCAGATAGGTTTCAAAGTTTCATCCAGAGGGTGGGCTTACATTATGGAACAAAACGGGTATGTTACCAAAGATCAATTCGATAAAGTGGAAAGCCTGATTAACAGGTGCCGCAAGCAAGGCCATTTGCCAGTTGATTTTACCGCAGAAGAGGCCGCCAGGGATTTTAAAGAAGTTCATGCCCCTGAAACCCGTACACATGTCGAATTTCTCAAAAGTTGGCTTGAACACGGCTACAGGTGTGAAGATTGGTACGACCCCGATTGGTGGGAAGGGGAAGAATATTACATTCAAATGATTGTAGAGAAGATCGACCTGGTTACACTCTTCCAACCTGTTTGCAAAAAGTACCATGTGCCAATAGCAAACGCCAAGGGCTGGTCTTCTATCCTTCAAAGGGCTGAATACGCCCGACGTTTCAAAGAAGCCGAAGACAAAGGTTTGAAGTGTGTTCTACTTTACTGCGGGGATCACGACCCCGACGGTTTGCGGATATCTGAAACACTTTACAAGAACATCGACGATATAAGCCAAATCTATTGGAGCGACGGGGAACGTGGCTACGATCCAAGCGATTTGATTATAGAGCGGTTCGGGCTTAACTATGACTTTATCACCGGCAACAACCTTACTTGGATTGACAACCTTGTCACTGGCGGGGGTGAATTGGCTAAAATGGTTGGTGGTCAGGTGGTGCAAGGTACCACCAAGAACGGACGACCGCACCCGAATTTCCACCTTCCTTATTTACAAGAATACCTTGCCAAGATAGGGGTTAGGAAGTGTGAAGCGAATGCCCTGGTTGTAGCTCCTGAAGCCGGTAGATTTCTTTGTGAACAGACGATTGTTAAGTTCTTGGGTGAAGGTTGCCTTGACCGATTTAAGGAAAAAAAAGACTACGAAAAACAGCGCGTTCTTGAAGTGAAGGAAAAGTTCAATGTAGATGCAAGAATAAACGCTATAATTGAAGACTTAGAAAACGAATAAGTTAAAATCAAGTTATAATTCAAAAGCATCATGGTAATTGGGTCATGATGCTTTTTTATTGTTTACACGCAAGTGCTTGATAGACAGTGTTTTAACGGTAAACAATAGAAACAATGTAAACAATGTATTGTTTACGTGTAAGTGCTTGATAATCATTAAGTTACAACCAAATAAACAATGTAAACAATAAAACTACCTAATCTTTAAATGTAAAAATGAGTATATGTATATATGGCCGTATAATAGAGTGTATATTTCTGAATTAAGTTATAGGGAATTATTGTTTACATTGTTTACCGACGTTTGTTTTTGGCCGTAAGTTGTTGATAGTCAGTGCTTTTAGACGTAAACAATACTTTTGTTTATTGTTTACGTCTAATTTAATAGTTAACTTTGGTGATATGGGACGAGGAAGACCAAAAATTTTTGAAACTCCTGAAGAGCTTTGGGAGTACTACCAAGAATATAAACAGTACATTCTTGACAATCCTATTGTGGTTCAAGATTGGGTTGGTAAAGACGCGCACGAAATAGAGCGCAAACACTATATGCCTCCCACGTGGAAAGGTTTCGAAGCTTTTTTGTTCAGGGCTGGGGTGGGTGATGTCAAGAATTACGTAAATCTTGACAATTATAGAAGGAATGTAAATGGTGCTTACAAAGATTTTCTGGGAATCATACGTGCGATAGGCTCCGAAATGTTCGAACGTAAATTTTCGGGGGCTTCAGTGGGTATATACCAACAGAACATAATCGCCCGTGAACTTGGGCTTGCTGACGTACAAGAAGTCAACAACTTCCAACGTCCTGTTCTTGAAGGCGGTGAAGAATTGCCAGACGATGACGCAACACCCGTTGACCCTCTTTTGGAATGAGCCGAATAACCACCACTTCAAATTTCAGGTTCATTCAAAGCGCGTTTATCGAAGCCAAGCTTGCAGCCAATCAAGAACGAATCACGGGGGTAGTAAACCCCAGCCGTTTGAAAGGGGTTGGCTTAGAGGGTGCCAGTAGAACGGGTAAGTCTTGGGACATATCCGTTTTCTTGTGCCACTATGTTGGCAAGTACCAAGGCAAGCAAATAAACGTCTGTAGGGATCACCGCGCCAAGCTGACAAAGACTTTCTACGCCACGTTAAAAAAGGTCTGGTGCTATTATTTCCAGTACCCCAAGACCCACTTCAACAAGACCGCTTCAGACATTGAGTTTAACGACAACGTTATTCGCTTTGTCGGTGTGAATGATGATATCTTGACGGCGCATGGTCTTGAATCTGACCTTCTGATTATCAATGAAGCTATGGGGGTTGACAAGGAATCAATCAATCAAATGGAGCAACGGACAACGGAATTCTACATTATGGACTACAACCCAAGTGAAGTAGATTCCTACCTTTACGACAAAGAATTAGACCCTTCTTACCGCCTCCACAAGACAACTATATTCGATAACCCCTACGCCCCCGCCAATGGTAAATCAAAGATTCTAAGCTATGCACACCCAGACGTTGACGACGCACACGTAGCGGATAAAGCGGGCTACAGCACTGAAGAGTGGGCAAGGCTGAAGGAACGCAATGTTGCTTTAAAGACAGCCCACAAATACAATTGGGAAGTGTACGGGCTTGGTAAACGGGCTGTCGGGGAAGATATCATATTTCCAGAATGGCAAGAATACGACAAAGAACCCGACGATAATTCGTTGGATTGGTCACACGTTGGGGGTGACTTTGGTTTTAAAGTTGATCCTGTTGGTACGGTTAAGGTCAAAAAGCAAGGTAATAACTTGTACTTGCGTGAACTCTTCCACATTCCGGCCATTGACCCAACTTGGCAAAAGGAGAAAATCAAGCTTGAAAATATAACGGATCACGATGTTATTAATTTGTTGATGCAAAACCAAGGGCTTGTGAACCCTGAAATTGCATTACTTATGAAGTATTTTGGTGAAGACAAGCACCGATCTATCTGGGACAAAGCCGAAGAAAAGTCTGTATTTGAGCTTAGAAGCTTAGACCTTGACGCTTGGTATTCTGATAAAGGCACGGGGTCGGTGTCTTTTGGCATCCAGAAAATGCACCAATTCAATTTATTTGTCCATAAAGATTCACTACATTTAAAACGTGAGCTATCAAAATATCGTTGGTTAAAGGACAAACAAGGTAATTACGTAAAAAACACCTACGGAAAACGGGTGCCAGTCGATAAAGATAATCATTTGATAGACGCCATACGTTACGTATTATTGTACTACTATTGGCAAACTAGCGGTGGCCACGAATCAGACACCTAAAAAATGAAGACAATGAAAATTATATTTTTCCTAATAACTGTGATCATCTTGGCTATGTTAATAGTTGGGTGCGAACAAGAAGACATCCAATTGCTTGAAGACCAGCCTTCATATTGGGGTTGTTGGACTGAAGCAACGGGTAAGCTTGGCGTTTATGATGTAAAGCTATCCGGCAATTTCTCTGATTTCCATAACATCACGATAGGCGATCAATGCGGATCACAGCTTGTGGCCTCTTTTGACATTGGTTTTTTCAGGAATGACACATTGATTTTAGATAATGGCCAGTACGAATTTTGGTGTTATTTGAAAGGTGACACGCTTTTATATTCGGCTAATCTTGAAGCAATAACCCCTACGATTGAGAAATTGATTAAAATTTAGTTTCTTTGTGATACGATGGGCATAGTAAAATCAGTTAAGCATTTCGTTACTAAGTCGCTGCAAACAATCAGCGATAAGTTTATTCCGTTGACAAGTACGGATTCAAGCTTGTTCAGATTGCTTGGCACTGACTACCGTTTTGGCACTCAATCAAAAGACTTCCTATTGAAAGCGTATGGAATGAATCCATACGCTTTCATGGTTATAGACCGGATCAGCCAACGCCTTGTTCAGATAGATAAACGTTTACTTGACCGGCTGGGGCAAGAAACCGAAGACGCAGACTTTGAACAACTATTAAAGCAACCTAACACCAAGGAAAAAGGTAGTTCGTTCTTGTATAGGGCGGCAGCTACTTACCTGGCGGCTGGGGAATGCTTCATTATAAGGGTGCAAGCATTGGGTGAACAAGACCAATATGTTGTTCCGATCAACTACAACGTCACTATAAATGAAGACACTAAAGGCAATGTTATCAGCTATTGGGTTCAAATGTTTGGTGAATCTGAAACCTTTTTGCCTAACGAAGTGCTACACATTCACAAGCCGGATATTACAATAGACACAAATCACGGCTTTTCCACTTTAAGAGCTAATCGAAAAGTCTGGGAATCCAATAACGAAGTTTGGGCTTCTGAAGCTTCTTTACATAAGAACAAAGGAATTGCTGGGGTGCTTTATTCTGACGGTAACCGGCCAATGACCGATACCGAACAGAAGCAGCTTCAAGAAAAATACGATCAAGACTTTACAGGTGCCAATAGTTTCGGACGGGTCAAGATATCGACGGCCAAACTTGGCTACGTTCAAATGGGCATGAACCCGAACGACCTGAAGTCTATTGAAACCAGGTTAGAACACCTTAGGACAATTTGCGCTTCCTACAATGTTGATTCGAAATTGTTCGGTGATTCTGCGGCATCTACATACAACAATATGGCTGAAGCCAAAAGAGCGTTCATAATTGACGCAGTAATTCCACTTTCGGAAGTTCTTTTGCCGCAGATTATCCCGTTTATGGCAAGGTCAGTCTTTCAAAATTATTCTATGCAATTAGTTGAAGAAACTATTCTTGAACTTCAAATTGTCATGGAACAGAAAAGCGCAAGGGTAGGCCGTGAAGTAATTCAAGGCATATTGACCCCAGAACAAGGGCGCGAAATGCTCTACCCTGAATTAGTCGAAGAACTTGACGACGGGGAAGGCAGCACAAGCGAAGGTTCTGAAGGTGACGTTCTTGTTGAAGATTCTGCCGCAGAAGCAGCCAACGCACAAGCGCAAGCCGCGCTTCGTGGATCAGTTGGGGGCGTTCAAGGCATCCTTCAAATACAACAAAGCGTTGAAGCTGGTACAACTGCCAGGGAAAGCGCGATTGTTATTTTAATGCAGATATACGGGTTCGATGAATCGACTGCTAATGAAATACTAGGATAATGAAATACTAGGATAATGAAAACTAAATTAGATACTAAAAAGAAGCTATCCAACCCCTATAAAGTGACTACGGTTGAAAAAGCGGTCAAAGATATAGACTTAGAGAAAAGAACTGTCACCGGACTTTTTAACACTAACTTCTATATTGACTCTGATTTAGACATGTTATTACCTGGGGCGGCGGCTAAATCCATACAAGAACGCGGCGTTGGGTCAACCAAGGGCAACAAAATCAAACATTTAAAAGACCATAATTGGTCTATGAATATCGCCCGCATAGATGTCTTGGAGGAAAAAGAAGTTGACTTTAACGGTAGGAAAGTAAGCGGGATTTATCACGAATCCTTCTACCCTGAATCTACCGATTCAAACGACCAACTAATAAAGATACAAGCCGAAATGTACGACGCAAGGTCTATCGGTTTCCAATATGTAAACCTTGACTTGGTGGAAGAAGGGACTGAAGATTTTGAAAAGTTTTTAGCTATGGCCATTAATCCAGAAGTCGGCCAAGAAGCCGGTTATTTTTGGGTTGTGAAAGAAATAAAACTTTGGGAAGGTTCAGACGTTAGCTTTGGGGCTAATGAGTTAACCCCTATGTTGGGTGTAAAATCGCCTTCTAACACTGTTTTACAAAAGCAACTGTTCGATAAACTGGACATTTGCAAAGGTCTTATGAAGAACGGTAACTTGTCTGACGACGGGTTTCACCGTCTTGATATGGAAATGAAGCAAATAAAATCGTATATTAGCACTTTAACCGAACGGCAGCCGTTCAAGAAAGACACTGGTAAGCCTTCCAGCCGTCAGCCTGAAGACACTTCCGAACCTAACGGTAAAGACTTTTTGAAATCATTAATCGGGTTTTAACCCATAAATCATGAACGAAGAATTTAAAAAATTTTTGGAAGAAAAAGGCGTAGACGTTTCCAAGCTGGAAGAAAAGTCCGCCGAAGAATTAGCTGGACTTTATAACGAGTTCAACGAGAAGAAGAGAACCGAACTTGAAGCAGCGATTGAAGCAAAGGCCTCGAAAGAAGACATTGCTAAAATGGAAAGCGCAATTAAGCAAGTACAAACTGAACAGTTGAAGCAGCTTAACGAAGTACTGAAGGAACACGGTATTATGATCAAGCAGTTGGCCAAGCCAAGTGAAAAAACGAACGCTACGTTCGGTGAACAGATCACAAAGGCATTAGAAGCCAACAAAGAGAAATTGCAACAACTGAAGGAAGGTACCGCTTCCGAAGCCAAAGCAAATGCGTTCGACTTTGAAGTTAAAGTGCCTGGCACTATGACTTTAGCGGGTAATGTTTCCGGAGGTAACATTCCTGTAGAAGACCGAATTGAAGGGCTGAATATCATACCTTCAAGACGCGTTCGGTTGCTTGACGTAATGGGTCAAAGAAACACCACGTCTAACGTTGTTAGCTGGGTGTACCAGGCGAACAAAGACGGTACTGCCGGACAAACTGCGGAAGCTGCGGTTAAGAATCAAATTGAATTTGACTTGGTAGTTGCCAACGAAACCGTGAAGAAAACTACGGCTTTCATCAAGGTTTCAACCGAAATGCTGGACGATATCACTTGGATTCAATCAGAAATCGAACAAGAGCTTATGCGTGAGCTTTTGAAGAAGGTTGAAGAGACAGCTTATAACGGTGACGGCACCGGCCAGAACCATAGAGGTATAAGAACTGTTGCCAGTGCTTTTGCCCCTGGGTCATTCGCTGGAACAGTTGACAACGCCAATATCGTTGACGTGTTGACCGTAGCAATGAATCAAGTAGAGATTGCGCAAGAGAATGAAGGCATGGTGAATTACATCTTCATGCACCCTTCAGATGTTACAAGCTTGATGCTTACCAAGATTTCGTCTACCGACAAACGATATGTTGAAAGACTTATTCAAGTTGGTTCTACGCTGATCCTTGACGGTGTGCCAATCATCAAGTCAACGTTGATCACACAAGGCGAATACCTCGTTGGTGCATTCGATCTTGCGTTGTTGGTTACCCGTTCTTCTATGCGATTCGACATTGGGTTGGACGGTAACGACTTCACTGAAAACCTTAGAACCATCCTTGCGGAATGGAGGGGTTTAACGCTTGTGAAGAACAACGACAGAACTGCATTTGTGGCGGGTGATTTTGCTACCGATACGGCTGCATTAGAAACACCTTAATACTTTTGATTTGCTCTATAAAATAGCCTCTTCGGAGGCTATCTTTTAAGCTTTACAAAAAGATACGAATATGAAAAAAGTAAACATAAAAGCATTGGAGGGAACGCAAATGAAACCTGGTAAGGTTTATGCAGTTTCTAAAGAATCGGCGGATTTCTTGACTAAGAACAAAAGGGCTGTTCTTGCAAAGGATTCTGAAAAAGTGGGTCAAGTTTATAACTTCCCTAAATCAGACAAGAAGCCTGACGTAACTGATTAAGTAATTCAAATGGCTTTACCAACTATCACCGTAGACGATTTTGTTGGCTGGTTGAAGATAGTAGCCAACCAATTCAAGGAAGAAGACCTTGACCAGTACATTATTACCTTCCGTGAACAGTACCTTCGACAACTTGTCGGAGCGGCTGCATACGCGGACATTGAGGCGCAAACGCGTCAAAAATGGACTGATCTATTGGACGGGGTTAACTACGTTGACGTGGACGACAAAAGACGCTATTACGAAGGGTTGGTAAAGCCATTGATTAGGTTTATCTACTTCGAATTTGTACGTGACAACTTTACAGCTACCCAAGTGGGTAGGGTCAAAGGTAAATCTGAAAACAGCGAAAGGGCTAACGATATAGAGGTAGCCAACACCGCCAGGGCGCGCTTCAATAACGGCGTGATGCTTCTTGCATCTACACCCGACTTTTTAGAAGCCAATGAAGAATTTGAAGAAGGGGTTACCGCCTCCACTGACAACCTTGACAACACTTACACGTTGTCAATTCCCAATACGAAATATCTTGAAGCTGGGGACACTGTGACCATAGATGGCCAAGAATACCAACCTATTTCAGTAACTGTCGATACTTCTATTGTCATTGATGCGGGGCAAACAGGGCTTGACTTTACCGGTGATCTGGTCACTTGGAAACCTTACGAAGATGTTGAATTTTGCCAATTAGAAACCGCACCAATATGAGGTTAACCGTTGACATACTGGAAGATTTCATTAACACGCTTGACCTTTCCGGTCAAGTGGTTTCTTTTAGTGACGACGGGGTAAATACTACGCTTGTAGTAGAAAAAACTTTTCACGCTAGAAAGAAGATGCAATTGAACGTTGACGGTTCAGACTATGAAATATTTTCAGTCGTCAACAATACTTCTATCACGGTGGTCGGTGTTCTTCCGGCTGCGGTTTCTTATACGGTACCAAATCCGTTCTACTTCCACGGAACCCCTATGATGACCAACGCCCATATCAACGGGGCTAGAGAACGTGATAAAGTACCCATGGTCTACCTATACGAAATTTTAAGGGAACGCGACAAACGGAAAAACAGCCGCATTGTTAGGGAATCAGACCTTCGTTTATTCTTCTTAGACAGTGCGAATTTTGACGAATGGGAAACGGACGACCATTATAGCCAGCGTTTACTTGGCTTGAACAATTTAGTGGATGAATTCGAAGAAGCAGCTTGTGAATACCAATGCTGTTTCTACTTATACGAAACAGACTTTACCCGAATCAATCATATTAAATGGGGGATTTGGAAAGATAACGCGGGTCATGATCGAAGATTATTTGACGATAACTTGACCGGCGTAGAACTTAGTTTTACATTACCTTTGAAAAAATGTTAATTAAATAAATATTATGGAATTTTGCGCGTGTAATGGGTCGATCCTGAACACAGGAACCCCAACAAAACAAAGGGTAGTAGCTTCAGGTGTGGGGCTAATTGCCGTGAGAATGAAAGCCGACGACGGTACGTTGAATCAAATTTTAGCGTCTGACGTAATTGATCAAGCTTACGTTGATGCTAAGATCAACGAAGAAGATGAATCGAAACGATGGTACCCAATAGGGAATTTTAGAAATGAAGAAGACACAAGAGCCGATCCGATTACCGAAACTTTTTCGGATGGCGGTAGCGTGATCACACAACAAGGCGTAAGAACTTACGTTGGTTGGTTGATCAATTTTGCACCGGCTTACGTGGGCATTCTGGAATCTTTGAAGTGTTTTGATTTTGGACTTTTTGTGATTGATAGCTGCGGCGCAATCACCGGTTCGATATCGAAAGACAAAACAGCTTTGCGACCTATTCGGGTTAATCAAAATAGCTGGGAACCAAGGTATGTGAAAGCTACGCCGACAGTAAGCGCGAAAGTGCAATTGTCTTTTGAGTTCTCGCAACTTGAAAGGGATAAAGATTTACGGGTGATCAGTGAAGAAGAAGCGACTGCCGATCTTTTGGACATTGAAGGGTTGTTGCCTTTGGCGGCGGCTATTTCAGGCGAAGCGGCAACGGGATTTGTGGCAGCCTTATCGGTTGATTACGATATCTTCTTGAATGCTTCAAAAGAAGTTGTACCTGGCTGGGTGGCCAGTGATTTTGCATTGCTGAACAAGAACACCAACTTGACGGTGGCGATCACGTCAGTAACCGAAGCACCTGAAGGGACGTACACTTTTGTGATACCTTTCCAAACTTCAGGGCATGTATTGGAACTTACTAACGTGAAGACTTCCGGCAACAAGCCCGGGTTCTTCTTAGAACAAGACATAACTATACCGTAATGGAAAAGGGATATAAGAAAGTAGGGAACACTTCGTTTCAAGTTGAAGCTATAAGCAAAATGAAGTTGAAAGATTTCAAAAAGTCTTACGGTGAAGTATTGGCGGGTCAAGACCTAGATAAAGTCTACGAAGAAGTCACTGGTAAGAAACCACCGGCGAACAATATCGGAGAATGATAACTTGGGGACGACTCACGGACTTGATAAAAAACGGAAAAGGGTTGACTTATGAATCAACCCTTTTTTTTGTATTTTCCCAAGACCATATTCAACTATTCGCCATTGAACTTAACACCGGAAGCCCGAACAATAGCGAATACGGACAATTGTTTTTACATGGTGTAGATAGTGAAGGGGTCGAACTTTCACGTATTGGCGGCGGCTATGCACCTATAACAAAAGATTTGAAGCGTTTCGAAGGTTTGCCTTTTGACCGTGTTACGCTCTACCAAGAAGGGGAATTTTACCGATCTTGGGAATTCGTACAAAAGGCTGACAGTTTTGTATTAAAAGCCGACACGTTGAAAGAAGGCGAAGACCTTCGCGAACGTTGGGGTTCGGACATAATAGGATTGACAAATGAAAGTATTCAAGAATTGGCTAACGAAGTGTTACCGGAAATTATTAGTTACATTCTTCGCGAATTATTATCGTGATATCCAAACGATGCCAATTGGCAACTTCACCAAGTGCATGTCTGGGGATTTATCGCAAATGAGTAAAAACAATTACTTTTCAATTGTGAAAGCCTCCAAACTTTGGCCAAGAATATTTGACCAACATATTAAAGCACATGGGTTGCCGGAAGCATACGTTCAATACATTACGAAAATGAAGAAAGCACTGGCATTCTACGACCAGGCGTATAACGGTAAGAAGTGGCAAATTATACGCGCCAAGGTTTATGAAGCTGAAGCAAAATTGTTGATTACCGGTGAAAGTGAAAAGATTGAAACGACTTGTGCCAGGATTAGCAAGTTTATTGGTTTCCCTGTTAGGGCGAACGAATGCAGCGTTGTAGAATTCTATAATTACGTTGCTATTATGGAATCAGCTTAATTGTTCTTATCTTTACCACAATGGCAAATTATACCTTTACATCCAACACAAATTCGGTTCTTGTCGATGTTAACGGAAAGCAAGCCGCTTTCGGTGATAAAGAGTTACACCCATACACGCCAGATCGTTCGGGGAATGTGGTCTATCTGTACGACCTTACTGGCATCTTGAAAAAGATTGGCACCCCCTCCACACATCAAGAATCTAATCGCAGTAAAGACCGGATACCGCTTGACATAACGGTGGACACCATCGACGTAAACGGCACCAATACTTGGGCTGACGCTGGCGCGTTGCTTGACGCTCTTAGAGCGATTTTTTTTTTAGCTAGTGCCGACAGTCCACTAATACCAGATTCGCAGCGCGTGAACACGTTTGCCGATCTTCCCGACCCTGTTGCAAGTGATGGTCAATATTGGGTTGTTGACCAGGCTACGGGAACGTGGATTTTAGGAACAAGAAGGGAAGCCGGAATTTATAAAGCGGTTGCTGGGGCTTGGACTTACAGGGGTGCCGATGTCCCTTATTATCTTCTCGATGATCAGTTTACAATCAAAGACGGGTTTGACAATTCAAAGCAACTTGGGTTTGAAGTCAACCTTGTATCGCCTGGCCAAAGAAGAATTGCCACTTGGCAAGATAAAGATATTACTGTTGCCGATAACGTGGACGTGGTAGCCGGTGACACTGGAACCGTGACAATTCACAGCGATGTAGACGACGCAGGAAGTGGGGAAATAATAACAGACCAAGAGCGAATCGACATCAACGCTTCGATAGAAGTCCACGACGATGTTGACTTAGCAGGGGTTTCTTCTCTTGATAACACAATACTGAAATGGAATGGTACTGACTTCATACCTACATTAAAACAGGTTTTCACCAACCCTAATTTGATAATCAACAACACGGCGGTATTGCAAGACGCTGTGAATGTTCAAGTCAATATCCAACGGCTGGTTCCGCATTTAATAACAATTAGTTACGGCTGGTCACTAAATGATGGGGGAAACGATTTTGTTGCGGCGGCATCTTTGGGCGGTTTAGATTTGATTACGGGGTTAACTGATAATTCGGAAATCCACCGGCAAGAACCTAAAGACGTAGGGGGTGGCGATCCTGATGGTAGAGGGACTAATCAAAGACATAGATTCACCGGTAAGTTTTTTGTTACACCGACAGCATTAGGAAGCAATACTTTGTTGCTACAGGTAGCAGGGGGCGCGGCGGGTGGTCTTGCATCAATATGGAATACAATTATTGAAATCGAAGAATACGTGACTATAAGTTAAAAATCATGGAAGCTAAAATTTACAGCAAATCAGAAACTTTGAACGGGGTTGTCAATTACGAAAAACTTGACTTGGAAATTAGGGCAAGCACAATCCAAAACTATGTCACTCCTACTTACGAGTTTAAAGGGATGATATTTGTTGAATTTGAACAAACACCTTCAGCCGAAGACAAGACTAACCTTGACGGGATTATAGCTGCGCACGATGGTGGAATAGCAGGTGTTTCTGAAACACAAGTTTTAGCCAGGGAAAAGAAGATTCGAGAACTTACCGAAATGGCTATTTACCATCCAGATTTGGATAAAAACGACACTGTTGAGTATTTAACTTCAATAGACAATTGGTTTAATGGTTGGAAGCGTTCAGGAATTGACACTTCATTGTTGGCCAAGATCGTTGCGGACGCAACAAGCGGAACCCACCCACAAGACACGTTCTTGAATACGGTAGTGAGTCCAGACGGCGGTAAAACGTTCGAATTCTTAATTTCAGTAATTCAATCATGAAAGAATATTTTGAAAGCTATTCCAACTTAGCGTATAACATAGCTGGATTTTTTGCCCTTTACTTGCACCAAGATATTGTTGCATGTTTGGGGTTACAGGCCTTGGGTATAGGGTCTTTTGTTTACCATTTCGATAAATCACCAAATAGGGTCGCAAACCCTATTTGGAAATTTGATTGGTGGGCAATGGCTTTTTTAAATATTATTGTTGCTGGGGTACACTTTGGGAGCTTAGAAGTTTGGGGGTATTTGATACTATTCCATGTCTTCTACGGGTACGTACTTTTAGGTAAATTGGACGTAAGTATTGAAGTTGCCATGTCGTCAAGCATTGCTTTGGGGGCAATTTTGTACAACAGATCATTGTCAACTTTCGCGGTAATAGCCGCAATATTCTTGATCGCTTTATTTATCCGATCTAAAGATGAAGACCCAAAGCAATTAAAGTACCACGACAGTGGTTGGCATAGCCTTTGGCACCTATTGACAGCAGCCGGATATTACTTTGCACTGTATTTGAATATTTAAAATGGCCGATAGTAAACCAATAAGTTATTCGCAAATTGCGGAACCGAACTTGTTTGATCCTTTAAAAAAGGAACTAGAACAAGTCAATAAACTATTGGGCGTTACCGAAGACAGCTTGAAAGCCGTTGTTACTGAAGCGGCCAAGATAGCCAAACAAACCCCGCTTGATTCCTTTGAAAATCTGGAGCAGGTAGAAAAAGGAATACAAGATGCTACTAAAGCAGTCAAGGCATTAGACAAAGTTGAAAAAGACCGTTTACGGCTACAAGAGAAAATCAAAGAGTTGGACGACGAAAGGGTTAAGGCCAACTTCGATTTACGGGAACAAATCAGACTACAAACCAAAGAACTTCGAGATAATGCAAGGGCGGCGGCTGCAAGTGGTGACGCTTACGAACGTTTGAAGAAGGAAACTAACGACGCTCAAAAAGAAGCTAAAAGGCTGGCCGCTCAATTTGGTGTGAACTCCAAAGAAGCTAAAGTTGCTATCGGCAGGTTCGAACAACTGGACGATGAATTGGCGGCTGTCAACAAAAGAATGCGTGACGGCAGACGCGACGTTGGACGGTATGAAAAAGGGGTTCAGAGCCTTACTAAAACGTTCAAGGCGTTTGCTTCTGCTACTATAGTCCTGAAAATTTTAGAACTCCTACAAGGTTCAATTAGCCAAAACAGTGAAGGGGCGGCACAATTTGAAAAGATTTGGGTTCGGGCCACTACTGTTATAGAAGTAGTGGCCAGGCGAATAGTTGAAGTATTCCCTATCATCCAAGCAAGGATCGAGCATTTCATTATATCTGCGCAAATCAGCTTCCTTAGATTCAGGGAAAGCATAAACAACGCAGTCGATGGGGTGAAGGAATTCTTTGGTGTAGATACTTCGGGGGCTGAAGACTTGTCAAAGCAAATAGCTGAACTTGAAAAAAAACAAGCGGCACTTGCCGAAACTGCCAATCAAGATTTAAGCAACGCACTTGCTGGCTTGGGGGATGAAATAGCAGATTTAACAGCAAAGAAGATTCAATTGATTGAAGACACTTTAATGTATCGCCGCGAAATCGTAGGGCTTGAACAGGATATTGCTAAATTGATCCCAACCCAAGAAAAGCTTCGCGCTGGTTTTGAAAACGACGCGACTTCACTTGAAGAACAAATTCGCGACGGCGTGGCATTCCGTGAAGAGTTGGCCAAAAGATTCGCCTTAGAAGAAACGATTGCGGCCAGACGGTTGAAACTAGCCCAAGACAACGCAAAGGCCAACAGCGTAAGCGTAGACGCCCAAGAAGAGCTTTCGGACGCTACTATTGAATATAACCAACTGGTAGCCGACCAAGCTTCAGAACTTGCCGCTACTGAACGGGAAATTCAGAAGCTTCGGGACGATGCAACCCAATTAAATCTTGACTTCTACATTGATGATTTCGACAACCGGAAAACTATAAATGAAAGGATCATTGCAGACGAAACGCAAACTTTCGAAAGGCGGCGGCAACTTCTTAATGAAAATTTACAAGGGGCTGAAGATGTTTTTGATTTAGAAGAAAAGGCTTTAAACAAGTCACTTGCCGAACGAGATAAAGCCCAACTTGATTTTGACGAACTACGACAAAAAAGTTCTTCGGAAGAAATAGCCAGGATAATTCGCGAATCTGGTATTTCTGAACCTTTGGCCATACGCGCATTAGAAGTGCTTCGAGAACGACGGACCTTCTTACAAGATAATGCTGAAGCGCAAAGAGATTTGAACGCCGCAGAAGCCGAAAGCCGCTTGATTCAAGACGATATTGTTTTGCAACAAGATGCGTTGAATAAACTTCAAGAAAAGGGTGTAGACCTTGAAATGGTTTTGGCTACTTTATCAGAAGCCAGGTTGCAAAATGAAATTGATAATTTGCGTGAACGTATCGGGGTAGCCGAAGAGGGTAGCCAAGAATCTATTACACTGAACCAAGAGTTGAACGACAAACTTTTGGAGCAAGACCAAACACGTTTTGAAAAAGAAAAAAAGCTTCAGGAAGAAAGGAAAAAGGAACTTGAAAAGTTTGGTAAAGCAGCGCAAGAAGCTTTTTCATTATTGAACGATGTATTCGAACAGCGATCAGAAAAACGAATAGAAGCTATTGACAAAGAGATTGCAGCCGAAGAAGAGCGGGCAAACAGACTTGCCGAACTTGCCGCGCAAGGCAACGAAGATGCTGAAAACAATTTGGTGTTGACTGAACAGCGACAGGCCGAACTTGAATTGCGTAGACAGCAACAACTTGAACGACAGCAACGGCAAGAATTGGCCTTTACTGCCATTCAAACCTATGCGGGGAAAGTCCAAGCTGGCGACCCCAACCCGCTTGCTTCTACCATTTCCGACATTGCTGTTTTGCGGGCGTTCATCAACGCTTTACCTGGGTTCTATGAAGGTAGCGAAAAGGTAGGAGACGACTTAACGGCAACTTTGCCAGGCAAAGACGGTCACATAATTAGGGTGGATGGTTCAGAAAGGATAATGACCGGTCAACAAAACAAGTTAATCGGAAGCATGAGCAACACCGAATTGGCTATGATAGCTAATCGAGAAAAAACCCGATCTTCTCAAACTGAAAAAGCTTCGGCTTTTGTGGTGCAAGAGCTTCGGGAATTGAAGCAAATAACGAAAGACAAGCCTACCTACATGGGTACAGATTACGACCAGATAGCGGACGCTATTGTTCGGAAAATCCAAAAAGGTAATAAGCTTGAAAAGATACATAAGAAAAACGGGGGAATCTGGGGGTCATGAGTTCAAGCGTAATACTAAACGGAAAAACGGTATCGGTACCAAAAGACTTCTTCGACGTAGGGGTTAAAGCTTCATTCGGTGAAGACATTCAAGCCAATCTAACGACGGAAGAATTTACTTTTATACTGGATGCTTACGAAGCTATTGTTGAATGGGTAAACGACGGCAGAAGCGGCGGGGTTGGCATATTCGAAGGAATCCCTTTAGTGATCACAAATACTAACGGCACGGCCAACGTGAGCGTGTTTAAAGGCATAATTGATTTACAGGCAGGTACGACCATACAGGAGAACCTAAAACAAGTACAAGTCCGAATTAGACAGAATGATAGCTTGAATTCGCTTGATCAATTGTTGGAACCTTTAGACTATGGGTATTTGAAAAGTCTTGGGGTAATATCTTCTTCCGACTACGTAAACGTTGACTATGTTGTAAATAAGATAGACAATGGTTTGGAAACGATCACCACTTTCGTAACAATCTACTTATTAAGTAAACAGCTTGCTGACACTATAAAAGAGATAGGCGAAACCATAGCTATAATTTCGGGCATAAGTGCTTCGGGAATTACTGGCCCCGTTGGGGGTACCATTTACGCGGTAGCTGTAGCCGTCTTACAAATAGCTTATGCGGTGACTCTTTTAGTTTTGATAGTCGATTTTGGTATAGATTTATTCAACGTCTTAGTTCAACCCCAAAGAACACACAGGGGGGTACCACTAAGAACGTTGCTTTCAAAGGCTTGTGAATACATAGGCTATAATTTTGAAACAACGATTGAAGATTTGGAAAATCTGGTTTACCTACCATCAAACCAAAACGTTGACGAATTCGGATTAAAAAACGTGTTCAGTAAAGTAGGGACTATAACCGAAGGAATCCCTAACCCTGGCGACACGGGTTACACTTGCCCCGAAATGTTCCAGATATGCAGGGATTTATTCGACGCGCGTTTTGCTATCGTTGGTAACACAGTTCAATTCCATGCGGAAAACTCCCCATACTGGATCACGCAATCAGGCTGGGAAAAACCAAATGTTTTAAGGGATGTGGCAGGACGATCTTACCGGTACAATACCGATGAAATAAAAGGAAGTATCTTGATACAATTTCAAACTGATATTGCTGACGAATACACTATAAAAAATTATCAAGGTACCGCTTTCCAAATTCTTACGGATGCCAAAGCGGTAAGCAACGCCGCCAATAAAACGATCAAGAACCTTGATCGGGTAGATATTCCTTTAGCTCTTGGAAGCAGAAAAGAAAACTTGAACGGTTTTGAACAAGGTTTAACTTCCATAGCCAATTTGTTCGATGAAATTGCAGGGGTCTTCGGTGGCCGTCCTAACCTTGCCAGGCGGATAAAGAATAAAGTTGGCGTATTGGAAGTTAGTAACAATAACCACACAGTGCCGAAACTTCTTTGGATGTCTGGGGGAAGGCTGCCAAGTAATCACCGAACGCTTTTCAGTGCAAAAACTTTATGGGGAAAATACCACAATTATAAGTCATTTGTTAGTAATAATTTTGGAAGGCAACGGCGGTTTGTTGAAAACGAAGTAATCCCGTTTGGCCTCAATGACTTTGTAACCCTTCTAAATAATTCGTATTTTAGGGATGAAAACGGAAGAGTTGGTAAAATCGTTGATCTGGAATGGAACATGAGTAAAGATTTTGCAACGATTAGTTATTGGCTTCAGGAGATTTACACCAATAATTTGCAAGAAACTTTTATAGAACCGACGTGATGGTAAATGAAGATATATTTAAAATAGCTGATCAATTACGAAATGTAGTTGATCAGCAAAAAGAACAAGCCCGAAAAGCTTTGTTATCTTTGCCAGAAGGCGAAACCAAAAGAAGATTAACCGACTTGCTTAGACAAGCAACTTCTGGGAAAATATCGCATGTAGATGCACAAAAAGAAATTCAAAAGATTGTAGCGGATGCCAATACAAATTGACGTTTTTGATTTTAAGTGTTTCAACCAGTTACGAAATGGTGAAGCTTTCGACCGTAACTTATCGGAGTTTACGCCTAATCTTGTGGGCAATATCGGCGAAACTGTAAAAGTCGAATACTTAGTAAATATATCGCAATCCGCAAATACTGAAGGGGTTGACGAATGGGAAATTCAAAACGATGCTGCCGTAAAAGAAATTAGAAGAAATTCAGGATCATTCCTAGAAGACGGCATTCAGATAGGCGACGTTTACGAATTTTACGCAGATTGGGCGGCCAGGAAAAACACGGGCGCAACTGCGGAATATACCGGAACCGTTGAATTTATATCTAGTGACGGGCTTGTAATCCGGTATTCTGTGACAAGCGGAACCGACAGTTCTAACGGCGTAGTGACTAACGTTGGCTTGGCCTTTGACCAGTTCACCACGCCTTCAAGAAATACCGCTTTGTTTGTAAAGTTTGGTCTTATATCGAATGATGAAACTTTCAATTTCATTTCCAAAACTACCGAATCGGAACAAGTCTATTATGCTGGGGGACTTCAACCGCCAAATACCGTGCAAGCTGAATCCTTGGGGATAATTAAAGATTGGGTATCAGGTGAAATGAACGTTGAATTTAGTAACACGATACCAGATTTTAAAGCGGCACGATACATAGTTACCCATGAATTTGTATTAAACCCTTTTTACATTCTTGCTTACCGTGAATTTGTGGAAAATGGAACGGTGCCGGATTTATTAGCCGGTGAAAATTCCGTAAAATACGCGGCTGAACTTGAATTTAGGAAAACATTAACCGACACAGGTTCTTCTAAGATTCAACAATTTGACGGGCTTGGTGGATTTGTAGGTTGGTACGGTGAAAACTTTAACGGTTTAAATGCCGACTACCGTATAGTGTCAGTAAGCTATGAAGAAGCGGTGTCAGGCGATCCGCTTGATGCGATCAACATAAACACCACTACCAAGGCAATTGTAACAGTAGAGAACGTAAACGGGGCTATAACAGATTATTCTTGTGCCGCTTACCTTTTTAGGGTTCCCGATTCTGAAGACGATTACATTGCAACTACTACCGATCTACTCGAAAACTTTTTGTTTAAGTCCGATATAGTGAGTAGTCCAGACACTTCTTCCCCGAACATAGCGACTTCATTGGTAGGTGGTAATCTGGTCATTGAATATACAGTTGATTACACAGTAGCAGAAAAGTTGCAGTTGACAACTGACGACGAATTTATACTTCTTGTCCAAGTAGAAGACCCAACGGTTGCGGTCGGTAATAGCGATAGAATAATGTTGCTTGCTGATTTTAAAAATTACGTAGACGTAGATTTTATTAGTGAATTCATAGATATAGACACTTATGCTTTTTTACAACACGGTGAAAACCTTACAGACGACAACGGGGCAACTAGCCCAATAGTAAGTAACGAAGACGGAATATTGCTTGACGCTGTTATTGGTTCCAACACCAATAGAAACGTGATTATCAACGGTATATCTGTAGTCCTGTTGGCTTACAATGAATCAGAGAACAAAAGCTTTGCACTTGACAATTACGTTTTTAACATAGGTGAATTGGTGGTTAGTGGAGGGGTTCAGCAGATCGAAGTTGACACTTTGAGGGGCTACCCCCTTCCAACTGACGATGAATTTAATTTAGCAAAGGTAAGCACGGGCGTACAGGTAGGCGACTTTAGACAATACGCGATTCAATTAGGTCAAAAAATAAAATGGCAAGATTGGATATTTAACCCTGGCGTTGATAATGTGTTTTTCGATTCTTCACAACCAAACAACAACCTAAACGAAAAATCTTCTAACTATTCGGACGAACAGAACTACCAAGTCAAACTTGCTTTGGTGGTAAATGTTAGCGGGGTTGATGATTTGGGACGTACCCTAACAGGTGATTTTATTCACTATGGTGGAAACATTACCGTGAACGACTATGATGAATCAGAAGACGGGGTTAGTGGGGCTATAGAAACGTTTGACTTGGAAACCGGCAATTCACTTCAAGGGGGTGTTTTGTATAATGGTAAAGATACTTTGTTTCGCGCGGTTTTCCAGAACGCTGCCGCTATGTTGTACGGTATTCATAGAATTGAACCTTCACAAAATCAAGGGGACGGAATACTAGAATTATCAAGTTTGTTTTTACCTGATCCCAACAACCTTTTGAAGCCCCTTGACGGTTTTACGCAATTGAAATTTCAATTAGTAGGATCGGTTTTGACTACCGAATGTTTAATTGACGGATCACTAATTCAAGAAGGTTTAACTTATAAACTTTCAGCAAGGGTCGGAACAATACCGCTTGACGAATACGAATTTCAAACCGACAAATTACCAAGCGGTGGAGGCGGTTTGGCATTCGATCCCGCGGTTGAATACAGTGGCGGCGATACACCTTTTTGGGTATTTGAAAACGGTTATGTATTTCAAGGCTTGTCCATTAATGACGAAGACGGCGTTTTAACCGGTCTTGATGGAACCGTTCAGACTGTGAAAATACTTGTCGTAGATCGCACTTTGATAACGGGCTTTCTTAGCCAACAAGACGGGATCACTGGCGGAAATATAGATTTCACCCCGCTTGAAGGGCTAAACCGTCTAAGCTTGGTTAACCAATCCAATATAACAGGTGTTGACCTTCCTAACAACACCTATCAAACTATCGATGTTTCTCAAAACGATTTGACTTCGCTTGATTTAAGTAACATTGACTTTACTACAGATGCGAATTTACGATTCAGGTCAAACCCTAACCTTGTAAATCCGACGTATAGGAGCGGTGATTATAGCGGCTCAATGGTTCAGATATACGGGGCTAGTTGCAATTTGTCCGGTACGTTACCATTGAACAAATTTACAAGTGCTAATAATTGCGATATTTGGTTTGATAACAATATCAATTTAACAGGGGTAAACTTTGGTGTAAACCTCACCACTGTTAGAGAAATAGAAATTGAAGATTGCAATTTATTAGCAGTTGACCTTTCGCAAGTTGAATTTGTGAACAATGCCCGTATTCTGTTTACTGATAATTTCAATTTGACTTCTTTTACCCAACCCGCTTCAGGACACGCGGGAAGCATAGCGGCCATATTCTTGGGGCGTAATGGGCTAAACGGTAATCTCGATCTATCTACTGTTAATTTTGCTGAAAACTTCGTTACGGTTCTAAATCAAACTTCACCGGCTACCGGCAATTTAACAAGTGTTACTTGGCCGTCTTCTTTCGCTTTTCCTACTAATTGCGGGGCTTTACGTTTCCAAGAAACAAACATATCAAGTCTTGATATTTCTTGGGCTAATTTTAATGTTAGGTCGAGGCTTTCTTTACAAAACGTTCCTTTGAACACTTTACTTTTGCCGCCTTCAATGTCGGCAACTTTTAGCTCGATAGATATAACCGGGACTAATCTTGTAACAATTGATCTTTCTTGGGTTGTTATGGATGCGAATCAAAATGCTTCAGGGGATGCTGGGAGTTTCAATTTGAATAGTAATACGAATCTTGTAAATATTACGCTTCCAAGTACCACTTCCGTTCCTTATGAAGCAATTAGAATGCAAAATAACGATTGGAATTACGTAGCTGGCCAATTAGACATTGCGGGGATATACGATATAAACGATCAACAAACAACTTTACAAAGCAATAATTGGACACAGACCGAAGTTGATAACGCTTTAGTGGATATAGATAATAGCGCAAGCGGCGGCTTCACCGGTAGGTCGATCAACATTGCAGGTACAAACGCCGCGCCTGGGGCTTCAGGATTAGTGGCAGTAGCATCTTTACAAGCAAAAGGTTTCACGGTAACGACATCATAAAATGGAATATAGAGTATTTTTTGACAACACTAAAATAACTTCATACGTGCAAGACACCAATGACACAATCACTTATCCGGCTGACGGAATAAGGTTTGTAAGGGGTACACTTGCCGAAGTATTAGACGAATTGATAAAGAACGGAATTAACCCTTCTAAGCTTTGGAAGGATGGATTGATAAGCGTTCTTTTACCTGGCAGTGAAAACCCTTTGCAAGATATATCAGATCATCCTTCGCCCCCTGACGGGTATAGCGTTGTGCATAGAAAAGCTTTTGCAATTGGTTTGGGGGTAGTGTATTACTCTGATCCTGACGATAAAAAATTTCGATATTCGATCGTCGTTAAGCATTACGATAATCAAGGCAATTACATTGCGGCTATCAATGACGAATTCGTTAGTACCGAAGTAGATAATTCGATTCAAGTTGATGGTGTTGGTGAATATGATTATTTTGTTGCCGCCTTGAATCAAGGGGCAAATCTATTCGATATTCAGAACCAAAGAATCGGCATTATGGATTCGAACGGATGGTTTGGTACTTCACTTTACAATTAAAGATATGCCTGGGGTAGTAGTTAAATTTGATGCGTCACCGATTCGGCCACCTATTGGGGTAGTGGCTCCTAGTGATGTATTATTTTGTCCTTGTGATTTCCGTTGCGACTTCGAAGAGAAGGTTTTCGCAGACGATGATAACGACGGGATCAAGAACGACTTCAGCGATTTCTTGTTTACAAAAATCACTTCTTCCGATACTATCTTGATAGAGTTGTTAAAAGGCGATATAATAGTTGCTCAAATAACAGACGATACATACGGTACTTACTACGATGGGTTCCCAAGCAATTCGCTTTATGTAGGCTGGCAAGCCGATTGGACTGCGATATTTAACGCTTTTTCTGGCGGCAGGTATCAAGTGAAAGTAACAACTACAATTCTGGGAAGTACCACCGAATTTTTTAGTCGATATTTCAGATTAAATACATTCGACATTTTATCGGCTGATAAGACGATCAAGATTGAATCATTCCAAGAAGGTAACATTGACAACAGTGAATTTAATTTTACCGGCTTAGTTGACGGCGGTTGGCGTTCTTCTATCCGTTTGTTTGGGACTTTCGGAAAGATGCAAGCGAATATCGAAAGGGATATTTACCAAGATACTTCTTACCGTGAAATCCAGAATAGGGACACGGTTAACCGCGAATACAAGCTTGAAGCAAATCTTGTTCCTGAAAGCATTTACGACCGGATCACCACCAAGGATTTGCTGGGTAATAGAATCTTAATAACCTCTTACGATGTGTTACAAGAATTGAAGTATGAAAAATTTCCAGTGGTACCGGAATCTTTTGACGAAGCTAGGTACGACGATTTAGGCAATACACACTTTGGAATAAGCTTTTCAGATCGCCAGAAGAATATTATTAAAACTAACGTGCAATAAATATGATCTATTCATTTGGAAAAACGAGTAAAAGCAGATTAGCAACTTGCGACGCAGCAATTCAAAAAGTTCTGAATCTGGCTATAGAAAGAACGCCTATTGACTTTGGTATAGCTGAAGGTCACCGAACAATTGACAGACAGCAAAAACTATATACGCAAGGACGTTCGGAGCCTGGCCAAATAGTAACTAACATAGACGGCGTAAGTCGTAAAGGAAAGCATAACCATTACCCAAGTTTAGGAGTTGATATCTATGCTTTTATTGACGGTAAAGCAGTTTGGGAAGAAGTGCCACTTGCTGTTATAAGTGGGGTTATTATGTCATGTGCAAAAGAACTTGGCATTGATTGGGAATGGGGTGGTTTTTGGAAATCCTTAAAAGATTACCCGCACCACCAAATTACGTTAGCAAGCGACGACCCGGGCCAATTACCTTCAGACCCAAGAGAATGAAAAAGGCAATTATATTGGCGGTTTTAAGTTTACCGTTGATGTTCCTTTGGACATTATTCGAAGACATCGACCAAAAAGTTGATGTCTTTCTATTTGTTGACCATTTAGAAAAACCAAAGTGGATTGCGCATGACGCCGGATGGATGGTTACAAATATATTATTAACGTTGGCTGTCCACTTTTCTATACGCGAAAAAACAACTAGGTATTCACGTTTAACGATATTGTTAGTCATTTTCGCTAACTTTAGGCTACTGGAATATTTCTTATACAGGGGGCAGCTACCAATGCTGCCGGTTGTCGGAGGTATTTTGATTTACTCTTTAGGAACTTTGTTATATAAAAAATGATCGGCAAATGTCAAAGATTCTTGTTTCCGTTAAGCTGTTTGGAATATGGTTATACAATGCTTTACTTTCACCCGCTTCACAAATGATAGCGCGGGCTAATCCAAATAGACCCCCTGAAGAAATGTTATATTTTTTCGTAGTTATGATGTTTGTACCTGAAATCGTAATGCTAGTTTCTAAATCTTTTAGAGGGTGGGTAAAGGAAGGCGTAGAAAATGCAGACGGTAAGTTGGATAAAAGCGATTTAAAAGACATGGTGATACTGTACGGTTCGCTTTGGTGTCTTAGGGTATTTTTATTCATGAGTTGGGCGAAAGTTTTCTACGGTACTGAGATTGAATTTTATATTTATTTAACGCCTCTTCTTGGTAGTTTTGGGATATCAGGCTTGCCAATTTTGAAGTCACTATTAAGATTGAAATGATATGGGATTTTTAGGTAGATTACTTGGCAGCCCTAAAGCTTTGGGCGATACGGTGAAAGCCGTTGGGGATGGTTTGGATAGGTTTATCTACACCAAAGAAGAAAAGGCCGAAGACGCAGCTAAAGCGATTAGTGAAGGCCGCAACATGCTTATCCGATGGATGGAGACAACACAAGGGCAAAACCTGGCCAGGCGGATAATAGCCCTTTCTATCACTTTCGTTTGGTTGTTAATGTTTATTGCAAGGATGGCTTTGCCAATTGCTGGTATTTGGCTTGGGTCGCCTGAAAAATGGGACGCAAGCGCAAAAGTAATTGGCGATAACATTGAACAAATGACTGGCGCGGTTATGCTGATCCTTGGATTCTATTTCGCTAGTCCATATTTAGGGCAAATTACCAATGTGGCAATGAACAAATTCGCTAAGAAAAAAGAAGCATCATGATGCAATTTATTATCGGATATCTGATCTTTAGTTTATGCATTGGCTTGCCTGTGACGCTTTTGTTAATGAAGTACAGCGCGGAAGAAGAGCCGATTAATTGAAAATAATTTTTTGTTTTTACTAAAAATTATTTTAGCTTTGGGCCATGAAAAAAATTGATCTGAAGAAAATTATTCAGGCAAAAAAGCTTGATCCAAAGGAAGTAGCACAAGAACTTTTCCCCACACACAAGCACCCTAAACTTGCACTTGATAGGGTGCTTGCTGGCGATGGCGTTTTAGACGCTGACCAGATTAGCCGGTTTTCCCTCTATACCGGATTACCTATTTCTGAACTTTATTCTGGGGCTGGTTGGAAATCAACCATTGAAGGACACACCCATGTTTTGGTAAGCGGCAACTATACCGCCAAGTTAAATACCAAAACATGGACAACTAAGATTTTCCACAAGGATAGTCTTTTTCACGATTTTATAATTCACAATTCAAGTATCACGCTTAGTGAATATATCAATCGTTTGGATTTTGAAATTTCTAATAATAAATAAGCAATGACAAAAGTTAAATTTGAAGTCGAAATTGACAGTTCAAAGCCTTCACATACTGAAGCTTTGAATTCTTTCCTGAAGGTAGTTGGCGGCCAAGGAAAAGAAGAAACGCCTGTAGCTGAAGAAACTTCCAAAACTGAACCGGAAGAAGAGAAGCCAGCGAAAAAGACACGTGAGCCAAGGCGCACGAAAGCGGAAATTGAAGCCGAAAAAGCTGCGAAAGAAGAGGCTGAAACACCAAAAGAAGAGCCGCAGGAATCAGACGAACAACGGTTGATAGCGGTTAGGGCTTTACTTAGTAAAACCATCCAGGAAGGCGGCGACGAAGCGCGGGACAAGTGCGTAGAGAAGTTGCAAGAAATGGACGCTAAGAACCCAGACACCGGCAAATACAATATATCATCGCTTGACCCTTCCAAGTACGATGAATTTACCGAATTCTTGAATTCACTATGAAAAAAGTAGAGCATTCGCAAAGAAAGCATGCGTTACTTTCAGCATCGGGGGCAAGCCGTTGGATTAATTGCCCCCCTTCTGCCAGAATGGAAGAAGACATTCCTTCAAAGGGTAGTTCTTCTTTTGCTGAAGAAGGAACGCTTGCGCACGAATTCGCTGATCTTGAATTGCGGATTAAAACGCATACGGGTAAGATCGGGAAAGGAACGGACTATGACCGTTGGAAAGATCAAAAGGAAAAGCACAAAACAAATGCTTTGTATGATCCAAAAATGGACGACCATGTTAAGGTTTATACCGACTACGTTCTTGAGCAATTCGCAGTCGCAAAAAAGAAGACTGTAGACGCAGTTTTGAAGATCGAAGAACGAACTGACTTTTCATATCTAGTACCTGAAGGTTTTGGAACTTCTGACGCAAATATTATTGCTGATGGGCTGTTGGAAATTGTAGACTTGAAGTATGGTAAAGGTGTGAAAGTTGATGCCAAGAAAAATTCACAATTGCGCCTTTACGCTTTGGGTCTTCTTCGCAAGTTTGATCTGGTTTACGATATTACCAAAGTGAAAATGACCATCGTTCAACCGCGTCTTGATCACATTGATTCGGAAATACTGACAGTTGAGGAACTTACCCAATGGGCTGAAGAAGTCGTTAAACCTTCTGCCGATCAAGCTTACGCGGGTGAAGGCGATTGCAACCCTGGTTCTTGGTGTAGGTGGTGTAAAGCAAAACCTGTTTGCAGGGCTTTATCAAACCATAACACCGAATTGGCCAAGAAAGAATTTGCCGATCCTAAAACGTTAGAAGACGACGAACTAGTTGCTGTTTACGAACAAACTGGACTTCTGGTTGATTGGGCTAATTCAGTAGGGCAACACCTTCTTGAAGAAGCGTTAAAGGGTAAATCGTGGCCAGGTTACAAATTGGTTGAAGGTAGGTCTAATCGCAAATGGCAAGACGAAGAAAGGGCTATTGAAGAACTTTCTGAAACCTACGGAAAAGATCAAATCGTCAATACTAAAATCAAAGGTATAGGCGATATCGAAAAGTTAGTTGGTAAAGGTGAAGTTAACCACTTACTTATCAAGCCACCAGGCAAACCAACTCTAGTGCCTGAATCTGACAAGCGAAGAGCTTTAGGAGTAGAGCAAGCAAAAAAAGATTTTGGAAAATAATCGAAAATTAATTTTAAACACTTATATTTGAATTATGAGCGAAACAAAAGTAGTAACAGGAAAAGTACGCTTTAGCTATGCTAACGTCTTCACGCCGAGAGCGATTGAAGAAGGGGCTAAAGAGAAGTACAGCGTAGTATTGTTGATTCCCAAGGAAGACAAGGCTACAGTAAAGAAGATTAAAGCAGCAATTGAAGCCGCGAAGGAACTTGGCAAAGCTAAGTTTGGCGGTAAGATTCCGGCAACGTTGAAACTCCCTTTAAGGGACGGTGACGAAGAACGACCAGACGATGAAAATTACGCTGGTATGTATTTCCTAAACGCAAAGGGCGACAGCAAGCCTGGTATTATTGACACCAAAGGCAAGAAGATTGTAGAAGACCCAGAAAGCGCAACAGAATTCGACGAAGAAATTTCAGGAGAAGAATTCTATAGCGGGTGCTGGGGTAAAGCTTCCGTTAACTTCTACGCCTTCAACGTCAAGAACAAAGGTATTGCTTGCGGTTTGAACAACTTATTGAAGCTTGAAGACGGTGACAGATTAGCCGGTGCTGATTCGGCTACCAATGACTTTGCTGACGATATTGACGATCTGTTAGATTAAGAAATTCCGTAGCTGGTGAACAGGGGTGCCGTGCCTTTTAGGTTAGGTGGTTATCGGCACCCCGAAATAGTGTTGTAGCTTATTTGGTAAAGCGATTCGCTGTAAAAAGCGGGTAGAATGGCAAACAAGGTTCGATTCCTCCCAACACTACAATATGAAAGAACTGCACATTGATATAGAAACGTACAGTTCGGTAGATATTAAAAGCTGCGGAGCCTACAGATACTTAGAATCTGTAGACTTTGAAATTCTTATGATTGCTTACGCATTCGGAAACGATCCGGTGCAAATAGTCGATCTGGCGCAAGGCGAAAAAATACCTATTGAATTCCTCGAAGGTTTAAAAGACCCAACAGTTAAGAAGTTCGCACACAATGCAACTTTTGAACGTCAGGCTTTTTTAAACTTTGGCATCATGACCCCAATAAACGTTTGGCACTGTTCAGCAGTACATGCGGCCTATTGTGGTCTACCCCTTTCATTGGACATGGTTTCAAAAGCTCTTCACTTTGGAGAAGACAAGGCTAAACTTGCTACGGGTAAAGCGTTAATCCGTTATTTCTCCATTCCTTGCAAACCCACAAAAGCCAACGGCGGGCGAACTCGAAATTTTCCTTGGCACGACCTTGAAAAGTGGGAACAATACAAACAATATTGTATGCAAGATGTAGAAGCGGAAAGGGGAATTGAATATCGTTTGAAAGACTATCCGGTTCCAGACATGGAACGGCAGCTTTATATTCTGGATCAAAAAATAAATGATAGGGGTATTATTATTGATTCAAAAATGGCCAAAAACGCCTTCAAAATTAATGAAGATTATTCGGCGATCATCAAAGAAGAAATGAAAGCTTTGACCGGTGTAGACAACCCTAACAGTCTGCCACAGCTTAAAAAGTGGATAGGTGAAGCCATAGGAAAAGAAGTAGAATCATTGGCTAAAGAAGACGTATCTAACTTGCTGGCTGAAGAAGATAACGAAGAAGTTAGGGAAGTTCTACACCGTCGTCAAATGCTTTCTAAATCTTCTATCAAAAAGTACACCGCAATGTTAAATTGCATTTGTAGCGACAATCGCGGGCATGGGTTCTTCCAGTTTTACGGCGCAAATCGAACCGGGCGTTGGGCGGGTCGCTTAGTTCAATTGCAGAACCTTACTAAGAATTATTTGCCTGATCTTACATTGGCCAGGGACACCGTTAAAACAGGCGATTACAAGCAAGTTGAACTTCTGTACGGTAATGTGCCTGACACGCTTTCCCAGCTTATCAGAACTACATTTGTAGCCCCAGAAGGTAAGACGTTTGCCGTTGCCGATTTTAGCGCGATAGAAGCCCGTGTTACGGCGTGGCTGGCCGAAGAAGATTGGCGGATTAAGGTGTTCAACACACACGGCAAGATTTATGAAGCTTCGGCTTCCAGTATGTTCGGCGTTCCAATGGATCAGATAGCGAAAGGATCACCACTAAGACAGCGCGGGAAAGTTGCAGAACTTGCACTTGGGTACCAAGGCAGTGTCGGTGCTTTAACAGTCATGGACACTAACAACGATATCCCAGAAGAAGAGAAACAAGGAATTATTGACAGGTGGAGGGCGGCAAGTCCTAACATAGTTCAGCTTTGGAAAGATTTAGAAGCTTGCGCCAAAAGAGCGATCAAGTTAGGCGGCGACACTGTGGTAAAATCAAAGCATCGGGGCTTAGAATTCTGTTCTAACGGGCGGGCATTAACTATCAAATTACCTTCAGGTCGCAAGCTCTTCTATTGTAACCCGCAGATTATGCCAAAGACAGTGCGGAAGCCTAACGGTGAAACTTGGGAAGCTGAAAGCATTATTTACATGGGTATGGATCAAGTTAAAAGGCAATGGACTAGGTTAGACACTTACGGCGGAAAACTTACGGAAAACATTGTTCAAGCTATTTCACGTGATCTTCTAGCCGAATCTATGTTGCGCCTTGATAAGTTTGGTTTTGACATCGTGATGCACGTACACGATGAAGTAGTTTGCGAAATTCCTACGGACGATCAAGACGACGATTTAAGTATAATGTGCCAAATCATGAGTGAACCGGTTAAGTGGGCAAAAGGTCTTCCTTTGGCCGCAGACGGGTATTTAACTGAATACTATAAAAAAGATTGATATGCGGTATTTTCTAGGATTTTTACACGTAATTGAAATGATAATTCTGTTGCCTTCGGTGATAGTCTGTATTACTATATTTTACTTTTCGAAGAACCAAAACAAAGCTGACAGAATAGTAGATTTGTTAATTGAAAAAAGAGTTACTTGGACATTCAGTTTAATTATTTGGGCTTCTGGCTACTACTTTATATTCCTATAAATGCACGACGAAAAGATAGATATAGCCGTTGGGCATGGTGCCAGATCAAGAGTTTGGAAAAATCAAAAATGGACTTGGGCGCAACTGGTTGAGAAGCTTCTAACAGAACATAAGACCAACGAAACGTTCAAAGAGTTTGTGACCGCTTCTAAGGAGGATCAACTTAAAATCAAAGACGCTGGGGGTTATGTAGGCGGTTACCTTCGTGGTGGCCGTAGAAAGCCGGAAAATGTTGTTCACCGTCAATTGTTGACACTGGACATTGACGAAGCACATTTGAACTTCTGGGATGATTTCCAGTTACAATTTAACAACGCGGCAGTCCTTCACGGGACGCATAAGCATTCAGACGCAAGCCCGCGTTACCGGTTAGTACTTCCTTTATCAAGGGAAGCAACACCCAACGAATATGTTGCAACTGCCAGGTACGTTGCCGGTGTTCTGGGGATCGACTTATTTGACAATACAACTTTCCAATGTGAAAGGTTAATGTTTTGGCCGTCTACACCTAAAGACCAAGAATATTATGCCGTGTCCCAAGAAGGGGCTTGGTTAGACGTTGACCAGATTTTAAGCAGCTATACCGATTGGACTGATTCAAGCGCGTGGCCAACTTCAGAAAGTACCATTCGAGAAGTTAAGAACGCTTCAAGTAGGCAGGAAGACCCAGAAATCAAGCGCGGTGTTATCGGCGCGTTCTGCCGCACGTATTCAATCACTGAAGCTATTGAAAGCTTCCTAAGTGAAGAGTACGTTAGTGCGGGCGACGGTCGGTTTACCTACACACAAGGCACGGCTGCGGCTGGCCTCGTGCTGTATGGAGACAAATTTGCCTTTTCCCATCACGGGACAGACCCTTCAAGCGGGAAGCTTTGCAACGCTTTCGATTTAGTCCGCATTCACAAATTCGGACATCTTGACGGCAACCAAAGGTCTGAAGGGGTGAAAGCAAAAAGCTTTATTGCTATGTCGGAATTTTGCCGTCAAGATGTAGACGTTAAAAAGACCCTGGCCAGTGAAAAAATAGCTGAATCAAAATACGACTTTGCTGACGATTTCGAAGAACCGGAAGAAGAAATTACACTTGATTGGATGTCTGAATTAGAGGTTGATGGCAAAGGAAAATACCTTTCAAGCTCCACTAACATAAACTTGATATTTGCCAATGACGTAAAGTTGAAGTCAGCTTTCCAAGAAAACGTCTTTGACGATAAGAAATACGTAATGCGGTCGTTGCCTTGGCGCAAAATTTATAAACCGGAACCTATCAGAAACGTCGATTATTCAGGTATTCGTAATTACATTGAAACGATTTATGGTATTTCAGGCGTGACCAAAATAGAAGACGCTTTGAACATAGAGTTCGAAAAGCATTCTTTCCACCCAGTTAAAGAGTATTTGAACGCCTTAGAATGGGACGGCCAAAAGAGAATTGATAATTTATTGATCGACTATTTCGGTGCGGACGATAACGTTTACAGCCGCGAAGCCATTCGCAAAACTCTTGTTGGTGCGGTGGCCAGGGTCTTTAACCCTGGGGTGAAGTTCGATCTTGTGTTAACACTGGTTGGCAACAAACAAGGTACCGGAAAAAGTACGTTTTTCGCCAAGCTGGGTCAAGAGTGGTTCAGCGATTCCTTTCACAACATTTCAGGTAAAGAAGCTTTTGAACAATTACAAGGTGCTTGGATCATGGAAATAGCCGAACTATCGGGTATTAGGAAATCAGACATTGAACCAACCAAGCACTACCTTACCAAGCGTGAAGACACCTATCGGCCAGCTTATGGGCGAATTGTAGAGACTTTCAAGCGGAAGTCGATATTCGTAGCCACTACTAATGAAAAAGACTTTCTCCGTGACCCTTCAGGAAACAGGCGGTTCATGCCCGTTGATGTCCACGAATACCGAATGAAGAAGCGAATCCTTGACAAAGACGAATTAGTTGGCGAACAAGTTGATCAAGTTTGGGCTGAAGCCATGCAGCTATTCAAAGCCGGTGAACCTCTTTATTTGAGTGGTGAAGTCGAAAGGATAGCCCGTAAAGAACAACGCGATCACAGCCAGGTAGACGACCGTCAAGGCATTGTTCAAGATTACCTTGACACGTTGTTGCCTGAAGATTGGAGCGATAAGGATATTCACCAACGCAGAACCTTCTTGACCGATCCACTAAGCCCCAAAGGATCAAAGCATCGAAACTATGTTTGTATCGCTGAACTGTGGTGCGAATGCTTGGGTAAAGAAAAGCATGATATGACCCGATACAACACCCGTGAGATTAACGACATCATGAGGGGGCTTGACGGATGGGAGCAACACAACAGCACTAAAAATTTCCCGATTTACGGGAAGCAAAAATATTATACACGTAAATTATTTTGATATGAAAATGAGCAAAAGACACATTTCAAAAAAGTACATGTCGCTATTGAAAGATGTTCAAAACGACGACTTTTGCAAGGCGGCCTAATCAATCGAAAGCTTTGATCGAGTCAGAAAAACTTCTTGAACGTAAACTTCGACAAAAAATAGATCAGCTTGGCGGCTGGTCTATTAAATTGCTTGCTACCCATGTGACCGGTTTACCAGATCGGCTTTGCTTATTGCCTGGTGGTAAGTTCCTATTCGTAGAACTGAAGACCACTGGCCAGAAGACAAGGAAGATACAAGACAAGGTTCATCAGCGTTTGCGATCAATGGGTTTTCAGGTCGAGGTGATCGACTCTTCTGAAGGAATTGAAAAAGTTATCCACTTATTAACATAGTTATCAACAATGAGAATATTAATTGCTTGCGAAGAAAGCCAAGAAGTGTGCAAAGCTTTTCGTGCCAAAGGCCATGAAGCTTATTCTTGTGATGTATTGCCCTGTAGTGGTGGCCACCCTGAATGGCACTTACAGGGTTATCTTGAAGATGTTATTGGTTCGGGAGCAGATTGGGACATGATCATAGCTTTTCCGCCGTGTACGTACCTGTGTTCTTCCGGCCTCCATTGGAACAAAAAAGACCCTGGCCGGCAAGAAAAAACAGAATACGCCCTTTCTTTTGTGCAGATGATCTTTGAACGGGACTGCTCAAGAATAGCACTTGAAAACCCCATAGGGTGTATAAGCTCAAGAATTAGAAAACCTGATCAAATAATACAACCGTACCAATTCGGTCATGACGCAAGTAAAGCTACTTGTTTGTGGTTAAAAGGTTTGCCGCTTTTGATGCCTACCCAATACATAGAACCAAGAATTGTTGCAGGGAAACAGCGATGGGCTAACCAAACGGATTCAGGTCAAAACAAATTACCCCCTTCAAAAAATAGAGCCAAAGAAAGATCAAAAACCTACGGGGGTGTTGCCGAAGCAATGGCTAACCAGTGGGGTGATGAGATACTATTATGAACGAAACACATCTATATGCTTATCAACGGGAAGCCGTCAACCATATCATGGTAACGCCGCATTGCGGGCTTATGCTTGACATGGGTTTAGGTAAGACGGTGTCAACTTTGACAGCTACCAACAAACTGATCTACGAAGAATTAGAAGTTTCCAAAGCTCTAATTGTAGCACCTAAGCGGGTAGCTGAAAATGTTTGGTCGACCGAATGCGAAAAATGGGATCATTTGAAGCACCTTCGTATTTCCAAAGTTATCGGCAACGAAGGCAAACGCAAGGAAGCTTTGCGCGCCAAGGCTGATCTTTACATTATCAGCCGCGACAATATCGCTTGGCTATGTGGTCAGTACGGCGGTTCTATGCTTCCATTTGATATGCTGATCATTGATGAATCAAGTAGCTTCAAAAGCCCTAAATCTGGACGGTTCAAAGCTTTGAAAGCAGTACAACCGTCTTTCGACCGTGTGGTTTTGTTGACCGGAACCCCAGCCCCCAACGGTTTGATTGACCTGTGGTCGCAAATATACCTTCTTGATCGTGGGGAACGCTTGGGTAAAACTATCACTATGTATAGGGATCGCTACTTTAACCCTGGCCAACGCAACGGGCATATCATTTACAACTACAAAATCAAGAACGAAGGAGAAGAACGTATTCACGCCAAGATCAAAGATATTTGTATGTCTATGAAAGCGGTCGATTATTTGAATATGCCTGATCGCATTGATAACGTTATTAGTTTGAACCTTTCCCCAGAAGTGGCGCAACAGTATGCCGAATTTGAACGGGAACGGGTGCTTGAACTAATGGAAAGCGATATTACCGCAGTGAACGCGGCGGCACTATCAAATAAGCTTCTTCAATTTGCTAATGGTGCCGTCTATGACGAAGACAAGAATTGGCACGAAGTTCACCAAGTTAAGCTTGATGCCGTTGAAGAAATAATTGAAAATGCCAACGGAAAGCCGGTATTGATTGCGTGGACATTTCGGCATGATCTGGCCAGACTTTTGACAAAGTTAAAGAAATATAAGCCGGTTCAGCTTAAAACAGGTCAACATATCAAAGATTGGAACGCTGGAAAGATTCAAGTTATGTTGATGCACCCAGCCAGTGGCGGGCATGGTCTGAACCTCCAAAGTGGAGGTAATATAATTGTGTGGTTCGGCCAAACTTGGTCGCTGGAATTATATCAACAATTGAACGCCAGACTTTACCGCCAAGGGCAAAAGAACGGGCGTGTATTTATCCACCATTTGGCCGTACAAGGTACTTTGGACATGGACGTGATACGAAGCTTGGAAAATAAGAACAATAAACAAGAAGGGCTTATGAAGGCCATTAAATCGAAAATTGCAAAGTATGGACAAAAGTAAATTAATCAGCATGTGGGAATCTAAAATTGAAGAGATTCAACAGACGGGAAATTGCACCAATGCTTTCGGTGTACCTGGGTTCTTTTCACCTAAGTACACCAAAGACGAAATGATAAATTATTGTAAAACTAAAATAGAGCAAATCAAAGAAGATGAAACAATACCACAAACATCTACAGGCGATTCTTGATCAAGGAACGGTCAAGCCGCCAGCACGTAAAGGAATGCCTGGGTCAATCAGTTTATTCGGATATCAGAATAGTTACGATCTGAAAGACGGGTTCCCGATATTGACCACTAAGAAAGTCAGCTTCCGGCAGATAGCAACCGAGTTAATTTGGTTCTTGAATGGTGATACTAATATCAAGTATCTAATTCGAAACGGTTGTAATATCTGGAACGAAGACGCATATAACTATTATAAGAAGCTTTGCGAAGAGAACGACGCACCGAAGCTTAAATATGAAGCTTTCCTTGGTAAGATTAAGAATTGGACGGAAACAACACTTGAAAGCTATTCTTTTGGTGATTGCGGCCACCAATACGGGAAGCTTTGGCGTGAATGGAATAGGCACAACGCAAAGCCCTTGCATATTGACCAGATTAAAAACCTGATCCAAGGGTTGATCCATTCCCCAGCATCGAGGCGGCACATAATCACGGCTTGGAACCCGTCAACGCTTGATCAAATGGCCTTACACGCTTGCCATTGCCTGGTACAGTTCAACGCACGGCCATTGACGCAGGACGAACGTATTGACACGTTAGACCCAATTGATAGGGAAACGGTGCTTGATAGTAAAATGAGCCAGGCAGAAGGTTTGCTTGATGATCTAAACGCGCCACGTTATGCACTTGACTGTCAGTTATACCAAAGGTCGGCGGATATGTTTCTTGGGGTGCCTTACAACATTTCCAGTTATTCACTTTTGACTGAAATAGTGGCAGCGGTTTGTAACATGGTGCCAGGTAAATTTATTCATACGTTCGGAGATTCTCACATTTACGAAAATCACCTAGACCAAGTAAATGAAATACTTAGTCGGAATCCAAACAAATATGACTTGCCCAAATTGTCAATGAACGGTAATTTCATTGACGCATCGCGCGCGGCTGAAGATATAGTTACGGGCGATGTGACCAATAAAGATTTTGCTTTAGTTGGTTATGAAAGCTACCCCGCAATCAAAGCAAAGATCAGTACTGGTTTAAAATAATTCACTATAAAAAAGAAGAGGAGCCTGGCAATAGTCAGGCTTTTTTTTGTCGAAATCTTAAAAATAAATTTGCGTATTTATTAAAAATTATTTTATTTAGCATCATGATGCAATTTAAAAGTAACAGTATGAAAAAAGTAGCAACATTTATGAAAGCGTTCTTCATAACTTTTGGAGCAATCGCGATCTTGACTTTTTGTTTAATGGCAATGTTTTCAACGGTATGAGTAAGACACCACTGCTTGACAAAGCACTAGACCAAAAAGAGTACGACCACATAAACCCCCAGCACTATGAAAATTACAGTGTAGAGGTTATTGACATGATGGTTCGGATTTACGGCAAATCTAAAGCCGCTATCTATTGCGAATTGACAGCGTTCAAGTATCGTATGCGAATGGGTACCAAGCCAGGTAACCCGATTGATCAGGATTTGAAAAAAGAACGCTGGTATCTTGACAAGGCTAACGAATTAAGAAAATGATAAATCGACCACTATACGACGACAGAGCAAAAAACGCTTTTCAACAGGAATGCCGAAGTGACAAAAACTTACGTCGTTTGCGGTTGATTAAATCACTTATTATTATGGCATTGTTTGGTAGTTTATTTGGGTTAAGTGGGTCAATGCTCTGGGGCGGCTCTTCTGTCGTCCTAGAACTATTGACTATTTGGTTCTTGAATAGTCAAATAGCACGTAAGAAACGAAGTATAAAAGATCAATATTTAACATTATGAACAAAACGGAAGTATTCGAATCATATTCTGATTTCATAAACAGGTCAGATAAAAAAGTAAATGGGGTTTCAAAGCAATTTGCCGAAGACAACCCTAATTATGGCGAAGATAATCAAACCAACACAGGGTGCTGGGATTGCAGCGATTGCAGCGATTGCAGCGATTGCAGGTCTTGCAGGTCTTGCAGGTC